>RJWC01000110.1_pt1 | contig 115763 bp, 95 predicted proteins | sample 2174211 | NCBI WGS metagenome assembly RJWC01 (sample SAMN10236717, study PRJNA496047) | synthetic metagenome | isolation source: mock community containing 12 organisms: Thioclava sp. ES.032, Psychrobacter... | place: USA: Walnut Creek | collected 2015-10-01 | reverse complement strand
AAATGAAGCAACACGTTCGCGCAATGCAATAGGAAGTGATTTGCCCATGATGATCCCCTTTTCTCAAAGGGAATCACAATTGGCAAAAAATGGGAATCCTGAATCTCATTAACTGCGACACGCTTTAGCCTTTCCAGTCAAAAACGCATAAAAAACGGGCCGCCGCACATGTGGCAACGACCCGTCTCATCTTGTCTTCGATTTATCTGGCTTGCCGAACCCGGCCCGCATCAGATCACCCTGTCGGATGCCTTATCTCAAACTGTCGGGCATGGGCAGGAAATCGAGATCCTCAAGCCCAAAGCCCCAGACTTCGATGGCTGTGTAATACAGCCCGAACAAGACTGCTGCCAGGATCGTGGTTGCCAGTATCTTTCTGACCATCATGGGTTTTGTCGGAGCGCTTTTCGTCGTTCCAAGATGCCGTTCCTGCTCGCTCGAGTCCACTTGCGTTTTCACGCCAAACGGAAGCACGAGCAACAAGGCGATCCACCAGATGACAAAGTAGATGGCAAGGCCACTAACCAGACTCATTCAGCAATCCTGTCTGATCCTCAGATCTGTTCCAGCTCAGTAAGGGTGCCGCAGAAATCCTTGGGATGCAGGAAGAGAACCGGTTTGCCATGGGCACCGATTTTCGGCTCGCCATCACCAAGAACGCGTGCGCCTTCGGCTTTCAGCTTGTCGCGGGCAGCAATCAGGTCTTCCACTTCGTAGCAGACATGATGAATGCCACCCATCGGGTTTTTCTCGAGGAATTTCGCAATCGGGCTGTTTTCGCCAAGCGGCTCCAGCAGCTCGACTTTGGTGTTCGGAAGCTCGACGAACACGACTTTCACGCCATGATCCGGCTCATCCTGCGGTTCGGAGACCTTGGCACCAAGGGTTCCGCCATAGGTGGCAACCCCGGCTTTCATATCCGGAACAGCAATCGCAACATGGTTCAAACGACCAATCATTTCCTTCATCCTTTCTCAGTACCGCTTGTGCAGCATCAGGCTCGCAAAGGGAGGGATGCCTGATCAGTCACAAGGAAAATTCACCGCCCTGTTCATACAAGGTTGATCATTACCGATACAACTGGCTTTTTGGACCAGCATTGATTGACCTCAGACCTGACCGATCGACGGACCGCTTCTCGCAAAATATCAACATCTTTACGCTTCTTGGCTGGCATTCCCTTGAGCGCGCCGAAGATTCCGGCCTCTACGATCTCGATAAACAGCCTGTCATCTTTGTCCCGGTCCGGGATTCCATTGAGCGCCATCTGGGGATGTCCAAGGATATCCCCCTGCCGGTTGACCGTGATGGCGACCGCGATGTGGCCCACGAACGACAGCTTGCGTCGCTCCTGAATGCCCATCTCTTCGAATGTGCCAATGAGCGCCCCATCCTTGTAGAGTCGGCCACCCAGATATTCGTCCCAGCTCTTGACCTTACCACCGGCAAGACGCGCCATCCAGCCATTGCGCACATGCAGAACCTCACGCACACCCATATCACGCGCCAGATCTCCATGCGCCTTCAGGTGCATCTCCTCGCCATGAACCGGAACTGAGATTCGGGGTTGCACCCATTCATAGAGCTTGCGCAGATCGTCCCGTTTGGGGTGACCCGAGACATGCACGGGCGCGTCCTTTTCGGTGATCACATCGACATCTAGCCGGGCCAGATTGTTGATTACCTCATTGATGCCGCGTTCATTGCCCGGAATGGCCTTGGATGACAGGATCACCCGATCGCCTTTCGACAGCTGCACATTGGGGTGTTCACCGGCGGCAACACGCGCGAGCGCTGCCCGTTTCTCCCCTTGCGAGCCGGTGAGGATCGCAACGACATTCTCGCGCGGCAGATAGCCATAGTCGTCATCGGACAGAAACTCCGGCACATCCTGCAAATAACCCTGCTCCTGAGCCACCTCAATGAAACGCCAAAGCGCCCGGCCCACAACCACACACTGCCGGTCATTGGCACGTGCTGCCCGCGCAATCGCCTGCACCCGCGCCACATTCGAGGCAAAGGTCGTCACGGCCACGCGATGCTTTGCCTTGGCAATCTGGCGGGTCAGTTCCGCCTCGACCTCTTTCTCCGAAATGGAAGAGCCTTCAGTCAAAGCGTTGGTCGAATCACAGACAAGCGCCAAAACGCCTTCCTTGCCCAATTCGATCAACCGCCCCACATCCGTGGAGGGGCCAACGCCGGGATTGTCATCAAGCTTCCAGTCCCCGGAATGCAAAACAAGCCCAAATTCGGTGCGGATCGCAAGCGCGTTGCCTTCAGGGATAGAGTGGGACATCGCCACGAATTCAACATTAAAGGGACCAACCTGAACGCGGCTTCCCTGCTCCACCCGGGTCACGGGAATGGGTGGGGCGTAGGGTTCGGACTCACCTTTTGCTTCGACCAGATCGGCCACGAAGCCGGAGCCATAAACCGGCACACCCAGCCGATCCCACAAGGAGAAAAGCGCCCCGAAATGGTCTTCGTGGCCATGGGTGATAAAGATGCCATCAATGCGGTCCCGCTCGGATTCCAGAAAACGAATATCGGCAAAGATCAGATCAGCGCCGGGATGCGCCTCATGCGCAAAGGCAACACCAAAATCCACAATGATCCAGCGCTTGTCACCTTCCGGCCCAATGCCGTAAAGCGCCATATTCATGCCAATCTCACCCACGCCACCCAAGGGCATGAAAACCAGTTCAGACGATTCCATTATTCTCTCGTTCCGCGCCCTCAGGGACGCTTTGAAGACAAGCTGGCTCACCGTGTCTGTCCATAGATCAGTGAGTTTGCGCATTCTCGCGACCGAACGGTCTTGAAAGCTGCTCCAGCGCCTTAATGTGTCACGCTGGGCCAGAAAACGTCACCGGCATAGATCACCCGATCACTGCCGTCCGCAAGGCGCAGAACAAGTCCGCCGCTCTCGTCAAGACGTTCGAAAAGGCCCTCGATTTCTTCATTCGGCAAACGCACCACAACCCGCTCTCCGACACCGCGCGCGCGATAAAGCCAATCCTCGCGGATCAGGCCAAGCCCGTTGCCGCGGTCCCAGACCGACAGACGCTCGGCCATATGCGCGGCCAATCGTTCAAACAGGCTTTCTGGTGCAACATCATAGCCGCTGGTTTGCGACAGATCGGCAGCCGAAAGCCCTTCTGTCTTGTCGGGATGCTTGCGGCAATTGACGCCGATGCCGATCACAACGGCCTGTCGCCCATCCCCAAGCGGCATGTTTTCAAGCAGGATGCCGCAAATTTTGCTGTCGCCCCACAACAGGTCATTGGGCCATTTGATGCGCAACCGGGCTCGCACATGGGGCGGCATGACATCCTCGACGGCCCGATGGACAGCAGTCGCCGTCAACAGGGGCAAATGCCCGATTCCCCTCATAGGAGCCGGATCAATCAGCAGGAGGCTGGCAAACAGATTGCCCGGTTCCGATGACCAGGCCCGCCCGCGTCGCCCGACCCCGCTGGTCTGTTCCCCGGCCGTCACCCAGAGATTACCCGCCTCTCCCTTGAGAGCGAGCGACAGAGCATGCTGATTTGTCGAGCCGATAGTGTCAAAGGCGATATGACGATAGGATTCGGGAATTGTTACCAAAGATTGCTCACGAAATTGGTCACCATCCGGTGCTAGGCACTCAAACGGTCGATCATTTTATCAATCCATCACATATGAAGATGCCCGGAGAGACCCCCGGGCAAACCTCTCATATCATAGCCGACCTTATGTGTCTTGTAAAAGACAGGAAAAAAGCGGACCCGTCCGTCAGCCCTAAAAGAAGCTTTTGGCCGCTTCCTCTGCCAGTGCCCGGATCGGTCCGATGTATATCACCATGGTCAGCATGAACGCGCCACTGAGCAGGAGCACCAGCCGCAATTCGCCCGAGGCTTTCTCGAAAACCGGAGCCGGATCATCAAAGAACATGATCTTGACGATGCGCAGATAATAGTAAGCCCCGACAACCGAGGAAAGAACCCCGATCACGGCCAGCGGATAGAGCCCCGCCTCAATGGCCGCACTGAAGACCAGCAGCTTGCCAAAGAAGCCGCCAAGCGGCGGAATGCCTGCAAGCGAGAACATGAGGATCGCCATAAGGAACGCCATCGGCAGATCCGTCCGCGACAACCCGGATAGATCTTCGATCCGCTCGACCATGCCCTCTTCCTTGCGGCGCATCGACAGGACAGCAGCAAAGGCCCCCAGCGTCATGGCAACATAGGTGATCATGTAAACGATCACCCCTTCAACCCCTGCCGCATTGCCAGACGCCAGACCAACGAGCGCATAACCCATGTGACCAATCGAAGAATAGGCAAGAAGACGCTTGATATTGCGCTGGCCAATCGCGGCAAAGGCCCCCAGCACCATCGACAGCATCGAGACGAAAACGATCACCTGCTGCCATTGCAGCTCGATCGGGTCAAAGGCGACATAAACGATGCGCACGATCATGCCCATCGCGGCCACCTTTGGTGCTGCAGCAAAGAAAGCCGTCACCGGTGTCGGCGCCCCCTCATAGACATCAGGCGTCCACATATGGAAGGGAACTGCCGAGATCTTGAAGGTCAGCCCGGCAAGAATGAAGACAAGCCCGAACACGGCCCCGATGCTGGCTTCGTCCACATGCAGCGCTTCGGCAATACCGGGGAAGGATGTCTGGCCCGTAAAGCCATAGATCAGGCTCATGCCGTAAAGCAGCATGCCCGAGGACAAGGACCCGAGGACAAAATACTTGAGCCCCGCCTCCGTGGCGCGCGCGCTGTCTCGTTTGATCGCGGCAACCACGTAAAGCGCCAGCGACTGCAGCTCAAGCCCCAAATAGGCGGCAATCATGTCGTTGGCGGACAGCATCATCAGCATGCCCACGGTGGCAAGCGTGATAAGCACCGGATATTCGATGGTTTCGAACTTTTGCGCGCGCGCATAGGCAACGGACATGGCCAGCGCGAGGCCAGATCCGATCAGAACCAGAATTTTCATCAGCCGGGCGAACGGATCCTGAATGAAGGCACCGTTGAAGGTGGTCACCGTCGTGTTCGGATTGAGTAGCAGAATGGCACCGGCGATAATGAGCAAAGCCACCGCAAGACCGGTCACAACCTGACTTGTGCGCGGACCACCGAAGGCGCCGATCATCAACAGCACCATAGCGCCCACGGCCAGCAGGATTTCCGGCAGGGCCGGCATGAGATCCGGTAGCATCGCCAGTTCAGAGGTCATGTCTCACTCGCTTCAGTTATCGATCACCATCACCCTACTGGGCGAGCATGGCAACCTTGTCCGCAGCCTCGATTGCTGCCTGATAATTGTTGATCAGATTGCTCACGGATGCAGCCGTCACATCTTGGATCGGAGCCGGATAGACGCCGAAGAAGATCGTCAGCACGACCAGTGGTACAAGGATCAGTTTCTCCCGGCGGTCCATGTCAAGAATGCCCTTGAGGCTCTCTTTCTCCAGCTTGCCAAACACCACTCGGCGATAGAGCCAGAGCGCATAGGCCGCTGACAAAATGACGCCCGTAGTGGCAAAGAAGGCAACCAGATTGTTCACCTTGAACACCCCGAGAATGGTCAGGAACTCACCAACAAACCCCGATGTCCCCGGTAAGCCGACATTGGCCATCGTGAAGATCATGAACACCGTGGCAAACACCGGCATCCGGTTGGCCAGGCCGCCATAAGCCGAAATGTCACGCGTGTGAATCCGGTCGTAGACCACGCCCACACACAGGAACAGGGCACCGGACACGATGCCATGGGAGAGCATCTGGAAGATGCCCCCCTGCACCCCTTGCTGTGTGGCAGAGAAAATACCCATGGTCACATAGCCCATATGCGCGACCGAGGAATAGGCGATCAGCTTCTTGATATCCTCCTGCGCCAGCGCAACGAGCGAAGTATAGATGATCGCCACCACCGACAGGGTATAGACCAGCGGCGCAAACATATCAGACGCCAGCGGGAACATCGGCAGCGAGAATCTGAGGAAGCCATAGCCCCCCATCTTCAGCAAGATCCCGGCCAGAATGACCGAGCCAGCCGTGGGTGCCTGAACATGGGCATCAGGCAGCCATGTATGCACCGGCCACATCGGCATCTTGACCGCAAAGGAGGCAAAGAACGCAATCCAGAGCCAGAACTGCATCTGAGCCGAGAATGGATGCACCAACAACTGCACGATATCCGTTGTCCCGGCTTCCCAATACATCGCAAGGATCGCCAGCAGCATCAGCACAGAGCCGATCAACGTGTAGAGAAAGAATTTGAAGCTCGCATAAACACGGTTCTTCCCGCCCCAAATACCGATGATGAGAAACATCGGAATGAGTCCAGCCTCGAAGAACACGTAGAACAGCACCAGATCCAGCGCACAGAACACCCCGATCATCATGGTTTCGAGCACCAGGAATGCGATCATATACTCCTTCACGCGCTTATTGATCGCATTGCGACTGGCAAAGATTGCGGCGGGCATCAGGGCGGTGGTCAGGATGACAAACAGCATCGAAATGCCATCGACGCCCATGCGATAGGAAATCGTCGTAGAGAGCCATTCCGCCTTTTCCTGCATTTGAAAGCCGGTGTTCTCCGGATCGAACTGGTTCCAGATCAAAAGCGATATCAGAAAAGTAACAACAGTGGTCCAGAGCGCCACATTGTTGATGTTGCGGCGTGAAATCTCGCTGTCCCCCTTGACCAGAAGGATCATCAGCGCCCCGACCAGCGGCAGGAAAACGACCGTCGAAAGTAGTGGCCATTCATTCATCAATGTGCCCCCCCGCTCAGCATGATGTAGGTGACCAGCAGCGCCACGCCAATCATCATGGCAAAGGCATAGTGGTAGAGATATCCGGTCTGAAGTCGCACGATGCGACCCGTCAGATCCGAAACCCGCGCAGCGATGCCATTCGGGCCATAATGGTCGATAATTCTTTCATCGCCCCCCTTCCACAGGATACGACCGAGCCACAGGGCCGGGCGAATGAAAACGAGATCATACAGCTCGTCGAAGTACCATTTATTGAGGAGGAACTTGTGAAGCCAGTCGTGACGTTCAGCCAGGCGTTTGGGCAAGTTCGGCTTGCGAATGTAGAACACATAGGCCGTTGCCAAACCAAGAAGCATCATCACAAACGGAGCCAGTTTCACAGCCCATGGGACATCATGGAACACATGCACCAGATCATTCTCCGCAGCGGTAAACAGCGCGCCTTTCCAGAAGTCATCATAGTGATGTCCGTAGAAGAAGCCCGAGAAGACCATGCCCGCAAAGGCCGCACCAACAGCAAGGACCATCAATGGCACGGTCATCACTTTGGGGCTTTCGTGGATCTTGGCCTTGACGTCGGCATTCATTCGTTCACGTCCATGGAAGGTCATGAAAATCAGCCGCCAGCTGTAGAAACTGGTGAAGAGCGCCGCCACCACAGTCATCAGGAAGGCGTAGTTGCTCATCAGGTTTTGTGCAGCAAAGGCACTTTCGATGATGGCGTCTTTTGAATTGAAGCCGGCAAAGCCGATCAGGGTGCCCGGAATACCAACGCCGGTCAGCGCCAGCGTGCCAACCATCATCATCCAGTAGGTGACCTTGATGTGCTTGGCCAAACCGCCCATCCGGCGCATGTCCTGCTCGTCCGACACGGCATGAATGACCGAACCGGCACCAAGGAACAACAGCGCCTTGAAGAAGGCGTGGGTGAACAGATGGAACACCGCCGCCCCATAAGCGCCAATCCCCAAGGCAACAAACATGTAGCCAAGCTGCGAACAGGTCGAATAGGCAATGACCCGCTTGATGTCGTTCTGCACCAATCCCACGGTTGCCGCAAAGAAGGCCGTCGTCGCACCAATAAAGGTGACAAATTCAAGCGCAGTGGGGGACAGCTCAAACAAGGGCGACAGCCGCGCCACCATGAAAACGCCTGCGGTGACCATGGTCGCCGCATGGATCAGTGCGGAGACCGGCGTCGGTCCCTCCATCGCGTCCGGCAACCATGTATGCAGGAGGAACTGCGCCGACTTGCCCATCGCACCCATGAACAGCAAAAGACAGATCGTGGTCAGGGCATCCCATTCGTGACCAAGGAAGACAATTGTCTGTCCCTTCATGGCGTCAGCTCCGGCGAAGATCTCGGAGAAGCTGATCGTGCCGAACAGCACATAGACACCGCAAATACCAAGGGCAAAGCCGAAGTCGCCGACGCGGTTGACGATAAAGGCCTTCATCGCCGCCGCATTGGCCGACGGCTTCTGATACCAGAAACCGATCAGCAGGTAGGAGGCAAGGCCCACCCCTTCCCAGCCAAAGAACATCTGCAACAGATTGTCCGCCGTGACGAGGGACAGCATCGCGAATGTGAACAGCGACAGATAGGCAAAGAACCGCGCACGATTCGGATCGTGATGCATGTAGCCGATGGAATAGATGTGCACGAGCGCCGAAATCGAATTGACCACCACCAGCATGACCGCCGTCAGGGTATCAACCCGGATCGTCCAGTCAATCGACAGATCGCCAGAGTGAATCCAGCTGACAAGGGTGACAATCTCGGTATGCCCCTCGTGACCGATGGCAACAACGAAGAAGGCAATCCAGCTGAGCAAAGCCGCAATCACCAAAAGGCTGCTGGTGATATATTCCGCAGCCTTGTGCCCAATCGAGCGCCCGAACAATCCTGCAATCAGGAATCCGATAAGCGGTAGAAAGACGATGGCCGTATACATGAGAACCCTCAGCCTTTCATCATGTTGATGTCTTCAACCGCGATGGTGCCGCGATTGCGATAGAACACGACCAGAATGGCCAAACCGATAGCCGCCTCTGCAGCTGCAACCGTCAGAACGAGCAACCCGAATATCTGACCCGTCAGATCGCCAAGATAGCTGGAGAAGGCAACAAAATTGATATTGACCGACAAGAGGATCAACTCGATCGACATCAGAATGACAATGACATTCTTCCTGTTGAGGAAAATGCCGAACATTCCGATCACAAACAAGATCGCCGCTACGGTCAGATAATGGCTCAGTCCGATTTCCATCTCTGGCTGTCCCTTCTCCCTGCCCTGCCTTGTGGCAGAGCCAAGCAAAGGGGAACCGGTGGAGCTAAATGCCCCGGCCCGATTCCACCTCCACGATTTCAATTGAATTCTCGACAGTGCGCGCATTCTGCCGCACGATATCCTGACGTTTCACATCCTTGCGATGATGCAGCGTCAGAACGATTGCCCCGATCATCGCCACAAGCAGAATGAGTGCCGCCGTTTCGAAATAATAGACATACTTTGTATAGAGCAGGCTCCCGATGGCCTCGATGTTGGACATCTCCGCGAGCGCCGGCATCGGCTCGCCCAGATGTCCGCTCAGCTCAGGGCTGATCACCCAGCCACCGAACGCAACGAGGAGTTCAGCCAGAAGGACAACACCAACGACAAGGCCAATCGGCATATATTGCAGGAACCCTGCCCTCAACTCGACAAAGTCGATGTCGAGCATCATCACGATGAACAGGAACAACACCGCAACCGCCCCGACATAGACCACCACCAGCAACATGGCGAGGAACTCCGCGCCAAGCAGGACAAAGAGTCCGGCCGCATTGAAGAAAGCAAGGATCAGGAACAGAACGGAATGCACGGGGTTGCGCGCGCCAATGACCATCAGGCCAGAGCCCAGCAGCACCGCTGCAAACAGATAGAAGAATATGCTTTGAAGGATCATGTCACTCTTTTTCCTGTTCCCGGAAGGGAAGTCTCCCCCATATCAAATCCAGTGCTTGTCCCGCTCTTAGCGATAGGGTGCATCCAGTGCGATGTTGCGCGCCAGTTCCAGCTCCCAGCGATCACCATTCTCAAGCAGCTTTGCCTTGTCGTAGAACAGCTCTTCGCGCGTCTCGGTCGCAAATTCGAAATTCGGTCCCTCGACGATGGCCTCCACCGGACAGGCCTCCTCACACAGACCGCAATAGATGCATTTGGTCATGTCGATGTCATAGCGCGTGGTGCGGCGCGTGCCATCATTACGCCGCGGGCCCGCTTCGATGGTGATCGCCTGCGCCGGACAGATCGCTTCGCACAATTTGCAGGCAATGCAGCGCTCTTCCCCGTTGGGATAGCGCCGAAGCGCGTGCTCGCCGCGAAACCGCGGGGACACCGGCCCTTTCTCGAAGGGATAGTTGAGCGTCGACTTGGGCGCAAAGAAATAGCGCATAGCAAGAAAGAAGGCCGAGACGAACTCCTTCAGCATCAGCGATTTTGCAGCCTGTGCAAGTGCCATCTAGTGTCCTCCCGCAACCTTCAAGCCGGCAAAGAATCCGACGAAGGCAAAAATAATCGGCATCGGCACGCGGTAGAAGAAGCGCGTCAGCCGAGCCAGTGTCTCATTGCTCATGGTGGCCAGTTCCGTCTTGCGCCCCATGACAAACCCATCTTCCTGCGCTTTCAGCACAGCTGGCAGCACAACGACATTGGCGACGATCGCTATCGCCAGCCCAATGAATGCTCCCAACCCGCCAGCCATCAAGCCAGCCATCAAGAATGCCTGTTCCATGCCAGTCTCCAGCCGTGTTCAGCCCGCCAAGGACGCGCCCGCCCAATAACCGATGAAGGGAAACAGAAGCTGGGTTCCACACCAGATCCCGAACTGTATCCAGTCACCATATTTCTTCGTGTTCGGATGGTTGGCGAGGCCCTTCTCCGAACGCATTTTCATCCATTTGGCCCCGAGCAGACCGCCGATCATCTTGAAATCGGCCCATCCGATCACACCGCCAATCAAGGCGCCGACCATTCCCGGCAGTGACAAATCAAACATCTCTGCCCATCCTTTAAGGTGCCCAGCCAGCGAACTGCAGAACACTCGCCACCAGCACCACATAAAACAGCGACAACGGCAGGAAAACCTTCCAGCCAAGGCGCATCAATTGATCATAGCGATAGCGCGGCACGAAGGCCTTCACCATCCCGAACATAAAGAAGACGGCACTCGCCTTCAAAAAGAACCAGACAACACCGGGCACCCAGGTAAAGGGAACAAAGTCGAATGGCGGCAGCCATCCCCCCATGAACAGGATCGTCGTCAGCGAGCACATCAGCGTAATCGCGACATATTCCCCCAGCATGTACATCATGTAGGGCGTGGAGCCATACTCCACCATGAAGCCCGCGACCAGCTCTGATTCCGCCTCGGCCAGATCGAACGGCGGCCGGTTGGTCTCCGCCAAGGCCGAGATAAAGAAGACGATGAACATCGGGAACAGCGGCAACCAGTACCAGTTGAGGAAACTGAGCGCCGGTAGTCCGAGGTACGACGCAAGCCCTTCCTTCTGGGCGAGCACGATGTCAGTCAGATTGAGCGAGCCGACGCACAAGAGAACCGTGATGATCACGAAGCCGATGGACACTTCATACGAGACCATCTGCGCTGCCGAGCGCAAGGCTGACAGGAAGGGATATTTCGAGTTCGAAGCCCAACCGCCCATGATGATGCCGTAGATACCGAGCGAAGAGACCGCAAGAATGTAGAGAATGCCGACATTGAGATCAGCGATCGCCCAGCCTTCAGACACCGGGATCACGGCCCAGGCGGCCAGCGACACCGTCACCATCACAAGAGGCCCGAGCAGGAACATAACCTTGTTTGAGCCAGATGGAATCACCGGTTCCTTGAGGATGAATTTCAACAGATCGGCAAAGGACTGCAACAGCCCCCACGGCCCGACCACATTGGGGCCACGGCGCATCTGCACCGCCGCCCAGATCTTTCGATCCGCCAACAGGACATAGGCAACGATCACCAAGAGGACGACCAGCAGAAGCAGCGACTGCCCCACCATGATCGCGCCGGGGATGAGCCAATTGTCGACAAAACCATTCATCAGTCAGCCCCCTACTCCGCAGCTTGCGCCGCGTGCCCCTTTGCCAGCGCGCTGCACTCGGCCATGACGGCAGACGCGCGCGCAATCGGATTGGTGAGATAATAATCAGTGATCGGCGAGACCATGGCCTGCCCCTTGCCGCGCTTGGCCCCTTTGGCCAGCGCCTTGATCGAAGCGACATCACCAACCAGACAGTCATCCAGCTGATCAAGGTCCGGATGATCCGCAATGAGCTTGCTGCGCAGCGCCGCAAGACTGTCAAAGGGCAGCACCTTGTCAAGCTTGGCCGACAGTGCCCGGAGGATCGCCCAGTCTTCCTTGGCATCCCCGGGCGCGAAATTGGCCCGCATCGCCATTTGCACCCGTCCTTCGGTGTTGAGATAAAGGCCAGACTTCTCGGTGTAGGTCGCGCCGGGCAGAATCACATCCGCTGCATGCGCCCCAGCGTCGCCATGGCTGCCGATATAGACCTTGAAGGCATCGCCAAAGGCATCAAAGCTGAGCTCGTCCGCCCCCAGAAGGAACAACAGATCAACGCCGCCCTGCTGCATCGCCCCGATATCCTTGGCGCCTTCTTCCGGAACGAAACCAACTTCGAAGGCTCCCACGGCACTCGCATCGGTGTGCAGCATGGAGAAGCCATTCCAGTCCTCACCCAGCGCACCACACTTGACCGCCAGCTTGGCGGCCTGCGTCAGCACATTGTAGCCGTCATCGTGGTTGATTGCTCCCTGCCCGATCAGGATCAAGGGACGCTCTGCCCCCTCCAGAACAGGGAAGAAATCTCCCTTGCCCTGAGCAAGATCAGCCAGAACATGGGAGCTTGACCCCAGATAATCGTAACCATATTTGAGATCGGCCTGCTCACCAATCACGCCAATGCGTGTACCGCCAGCCAGCCAGCTCTTGCGAATGCGGGCGTTGAGGACAGCGGCCTCCATGCGGGGATTGGAGCCGACGATCAGGATCGCGTCCGCATCCTCGATGCCCTCGATGGTGGCGTTAAACAAATAAGCCGCCCGTCCCATGGCGCCATGCAAAACCGAGCCGTCCTGACGCGCATCGATATTGCCTGACCCCAGCGAGGCCATCAGCAGCTTCATGGCATACATTTCTTCGGCGCTGGCCATAGACCCGGCAATCGCACCGATCCGGTCACCAGATGTCCCTTTGACCCGCTCGGCAACAACAGCAAAGGCTTCGTCCCAGTTCGCAGGCGTCAGTTTGCCGCCCTTGCGCACATAGGGCCGATCAAGACGTTGCGACTTGAGCCCATCCCAGATGAAGCGGCTCTTGTCAGAAATCCATTCCTCATTGACCGCATCATTGTTGTGCGGCTGAATGCGCATCACGTCACGGCCACGCGTGTCCACCCGGATGTTGCTGCCCACCGCATCCATCGCGTCGATGGTCTCGGTCTTGGTTAGCTCCCACGGGCGGGCCGTGAAGGCATAAGGCCGCGAGGTCAGCGCGCCGACCGGGCACAGATCAATCACGTTGCCTTGTAATTCGGACGTCAGCGCCGCTTCCAGATACGTGGTGATTTCGGCATCCTCACCGCGCCCGACAAGCCCAAGCTCCTGAATGCCCGCCACCTCGGTGGTAAAGCGCACACAGCGGGTGCAATGAATGCAGCGGGTCATCACGGTCTTGACCAGCGGCCCGATATATTTGTCCTCGACCGCCCGCTTGTTCTCGGTGAAGCGAGAGCCGCCTTTGCCGTAAGCCATGGCCTGATCCTGAAGATCGCATTCCCCGGCCTGATCACAGATCGGACAATCAAGGGGATGATTGATCAAGAGAAATTCCATCACGCCTTCACGGGCCTTCTTGACCATCGGCGATTTGGTGAAAATCTCCGGCGGCTCGCCATCCCGACCGGGACGCATGTCCGCCACGCGCATCGCACAGGACGCTGCCGGCTTTGGCGGACCGCCCTTCACTTCAACAAGGCACATGCGGCAGTTGCCCGCCACCGACAGGCGCTCATGATAGCAGAAACGCGGGATTTCCGCGCCGGCCTCTTCGGCAGCCTGCAGCAGGGTATATTCACCCGGCACTTCAATCTCGACGCCATCAACGATCAGCTTTGCCATGATCAGCTTTCCCCGCCGTTCGCATTTTGCGCTTTCCAGAGCGACAGAAGATCAGAAACCTCGATCCCGTCGATGGTCATGCCTTCCATCTGGCAGGCTTTGAGGGAAGCGCCGGAAAGATTGGCTGCTTCAACGCGAAACCCTGCCAGATTGGCATCCGTCACCGACCAACCGGACATATTCAAATTCTCGGCTACACAGCCTGAAAAATTGACATCGTCATAGCGGCCACCTGACAGGTTCACATTGTGAAATTTGGAGCCACACAAATTCACGTCGTCGAAGTCAGATCCGGACAGATCGCAGGTCTTCACTTCAATCCGATGATTTTCCTTATTAAGTTTCATCTGCCCTACTCCGCAGCCGCCAGCGGGGCCGCATCCTCTTTCGGATTGGCCGTATACTGATCAATTCTCTGTTCAATCACCGGGCGGAAATGACGGATAAGCCCCTGCACCGGCCAGGCTGCCGCATCGCCAAGAGCGCAGATCGTGTGACCTTCCACCTGCTTGGAGACCTCGAACAGCATATCGATTTCTTTCTTCGAGGCTTCACCCCGCACCATGCGCTCCATGACGCGCCACATCCAGCCGGTTCCCTCCCGGCACGGTGTGCACTGGCCACAGCTTTCGTGCTTGTAGAAATAGCTCAGTCGCGCAATCGCCTTGATGATATCGGTCGACTTGTCCATGACGATGACAGCAGCGGTTCCAAGTCCCGAGCCCAGCTCCTTGAGGCTGTCGAAATCCATCGGACAATCCGTGATCTGATCGGCAGGCACACAAGGCACCGACGAGCCGCCCGGAATCACCGCAAGGAGATTGTCCCAGCCGCCGCGAATGCCGCTGCAATGCTTGTTGATCAGTTCCTTAAAGGGAACCGACATGGCCTCTTCGAAGGTGGCGGGCTGATTGACATGTCCAGAGACGCAGAAAAGCTTGGTGCCGTGGTTGTTCTCGGCCCCGAAGCCTTTGAACCAGCTGGCGCTGCGCCGCAGAATCGTCGGCGCCACGGCAATGGATTCCACATTGTTGACCGTGGTCGGACAGCCATAAAGCCCGACATTGGCCGGAAATGGCGGCTTGAGGCGCGGCTGGCCCTTCTTGCCTTCCAGCGATTCGAGCAGCGCGGTTTCCTCACCGCAAATATAAGCCCCGGCCCCGTGATGCACGATGATGTCGAAGTCATAGCCGTGGATGTTATTCTTGCCGATCAGCTTTTTTTCATAGGCCTGATCAACCGCCGCCTGAAGGCGTTCACGCTCGCGGATGAATTCGCCGCGCACATAGATATAGGCCGCATCCGCGTTCATCGCGAAACCGGCAATCAGACAGCCCTCAACCAGATGGTGGGGATCGTGACGCAGGATTTCCCGGTCCTTGCAGGTGCCCGGCTCGGATTCATCAGCGTTGACGACGAGATATTGCGGCCGCCCTTCCTGTTTGGGCGGCATGAAGGACCATTTCAAACCGGTCGGAAAGCCAGCACCGCCGCGCCCCCTGAGGCCCGAGGCCTTCATCTCGTTGATGATCCAGTCCTGCCCCTTGGCCAGAATGCCCTTGGTACCATCCCAACTGCCGCGCTTGAGCGCACCCTCAAGACCCCAGTCATGCAGGCCATAGATATTGGTGAAGATCCGGTCTTTATCCTGGAGCATCGCGACCATTATTTGCCTCCTTCGCTCTTGCTGGAGTCAACCTTGCCCGCGGCAACGCGCTTGGAAAAGTCCGTATCGCCGCCTTCGGCCAAAACCTTGGACTGCGCAATCCAGTCTTCCCGCTCGATCCGCCCCTTGAAGGACAGCTGGCCGTTGACATAGGCGCAATTCTCGTTGGTCCAGCTGGCGATCTGCGAGAAATGGAAAACGCCCATCGCATTGAGCTTTTCCTCGATCTTCGGACCGATACCGGAAATTTCCTTGAGGTTATCCGCCTGACCACCGGCTGGCGCGTCCAGCAATTGGGGGGCATCCCCCTCCGGGACTTTTTCTGACGGCGTCTTGACCGCCGGTTTGGATTTGGTCTTCGGAGGCGTTTTCTTGGCAGGAGCGCTCTCGGGCTTGGCAGCCTTGATCGGCTTTTGGTCTTCCTTTTCGACCTCTGCTGAAGTGGAAGCGTCGCTATCCGCGTCATCCATGCCTGCGCCAAGGCCGTATTTCACACGCGACCCATCATAAAGCGCTGGATCGGTCAGCGTCACCGGCCCGTCAGCAGGCGCCCCATGAATGCGGCCCTCCTGCTGCGTTCCCGGCGTGATGTCTTCACCCGCGTCAATCTTGCTGATCAGATCTTCGAGAATTTCCGGTGTCAGATCTTCATAGGTGTCCTTGAAAATCTGGATCATCGGCGCATTGACACAAGCCCCCGCGCACTCGATCTCTTCCCACGAGAAATTGCCGTCCTCTGATAGGGCGAAGGGATGAGCGGCGATTTTATTCTTGCAGACACGGATCAGATCTTCTGCCCCGCGCAACATGCAGGGCGTCGTCCCGCAAACCTGAATATGAGCTTTCTTGCCAACCGGCTGCAGTTGGAACTGTGTGTAGAAGGTGGCCACCTCAAGCACGCGGATATAGGGCATTGAGAGCATGTCTGCCACACACTCGATCGCTGGCTGAGTAACCCAGCCTTCCTGCTCCTGCGCCCGCATAAGAAGCGGAATCACAGCCGAGGCCTGACGACCTTCGGGATATTTGCTGATCACATGCTTGGCCCAATCGAGATTCTCGGCTGAGAACTCGAATGAATCAGGCTGTTCGCTGTGCAGGCGACGGACACTCATGTCTGCCGTTCCTTGTGCTTGAACCCCAATCGACCGGCGCGGCCACCGGGGCTTTGTTCAAATTTGCCTGCTTCCCTGTTTAAAGAGACCAGACTGATTTTCCTATTGGCCAGCCGACTAACGGTCGACTTCACCGAACACGATATCGAGCGAGCCCAGAATGGCTGACACGTCAGCAAGCTGGTAGCCACGCGACAGAAAATCCATTGCCGAGAGATGCACGAACCCCGGCGCCCGGATCTTGCATTTGTAAGGCTTGTTGCTGCCGTCCGAGACCAGATAGACCCCGAATTCGCCCTTGGGCGCCTCAACCGCGGCATACACCTCGCCAGCAGGCACATGGAAACCCTCTGTGTGCAGCTTGAAGTGATTGATCAGCGCTTCCATCGAGCGCTTCATCTCATCGCGCCGGGGCGGAACGATCTTGTCGTTCTTTGCCATCACGGGGCCACGCCCTTCCGGCTCGCGCAATTTGGTGATGCACTGGCGCATGATCCGCACCGATTGGCGCATTTCTTCCATGCGCATCAGGTAGCGGTCGTAATTATCGCCATGCTTGCCGACGGGGATGTCGAACGCCATCTCGCCGTAGCATTCATATGGCTGGCTCTTGCGCAAATCCCACGGCACGCCGCAAGAGCGCACCATGCAGCCCGAGAACCCCCAAGCCCATGCATCCTCGAGCTCGACGATTCCGATGTCAGCATTGCGCTGCTTGAAAATCCGGTTGTCGGTCAGCAGACGGTCGATATCGTCAACCACCTTGAGAAAAGGATCACACCAGGCCTCGATATCATCAACAAGGTCTTCGGTCAGATCCTGATGCACCCCGCCAACCCGGAAATAGTTGGCGTGAAGCCGTGCCCCGCAAGCCCGCTCGTAAAAGACCATCAACTTCTCGCGCTCTTCAAAGCCCCACAGAGGCGGCGTCAGCGCGCCCACATCCATGGCCTGTGTCGTCACATTGAGAAGATGATTGAGAATGCGACCAATCTCGGAGTAGAGCACACGGATGAGCGACGCCCGGCGCGGTATCTCAAGCCCCAAAAGCCGCTCGATGGCGAGACAGAAGGCGTGCTCCTGATTCATGGGCGACACATAGTCGAGCCGATCAAAATAAGGCGTCGCCTGTGCATAGATCTTGTGCTCGATAAGCTTCTCTGTGCCGCGATGCAGCAGGCCGATATGCGGATCAACCCGTTCGACGATCTCGCCATTCAGCTCGAGAATCATGCGCAGCACGCCATGCGCGGCCGGATGCTGGGGACCGAAATTGATATTGAAATTTCTAACGTGTGCTTCAGCCATGTAAGTCCGCTCCCCTCCTAACCGTTCGCCTTCTCGTCGCCCGGCAGCGCATAGTCAACGCCTTCCCAAGGGCTGAGAAAATCAAACGAGCGGAATTCCTGCGGCAACTTGACCGGTTCATAGACAACCCGCTTCTTTTCGTCGTCGTAGCGCACTTCATAATAACCGGTGAGCGGGAAATCCTTGCGCAGAGGATGCCCATCAAATCCGTAATCTGTCAGGAGCCGCCTGAGATCGGGATGGCCACTGAACAGAATGCCATACATGTCATAGGTCTCGCGCTCGAACCAGTTGGCACCAGCAAAGACACCACAGATCGACTTGACCGGCTTGCCCTCTTCCGTGGTGATCTTGATGCGAATGCGCATATTCTGTTTCGGGCTGAGCAGATGATAGACCACTTCGAAACGCTCTTCGCGCCCGGGATAGTCGACAGCCGTCAGATCAATGAAGCAGGCAAACTGCAAGCGCGGGTCATCGCGCAGAAACCGCACCACTTCGACAATATCGGACCGGTTGGCATTGACCGTCAACTCACCGAAGGCAACCGTCCAACCGAGTATCTTTCCGCCAAGGGCGGAGGCAATAAAATCCCCGAGATCTCGTAATGTCTCGTCCATCGTTCGCCATCCCGTGTCGGGCCTGTTGGACCCAATGATGTTGTCCTGATTGGCCCGGACCGAGCGGTCCGCGCCTTCAGCAAGCGTTTGTCGCTTCTATCGTTCGATTGATCCGGTACGCCGGATCTTCTTTTGCAGGAGCAGCACACCATAAAGCAGCGCTTCTGCAGTTGGTGGGCAGCCAGGCACATAGATATCGACCGGCACAACCCGATCGCATCCCCGCACCACACTGTAGGAATAATGGTAATAGCCGCCACCGTTGGCGCAGGATCCCATCGAGATCACATAGCGCGGCTCTGGCATCTGGTCATAGACCTTGCGCAGAGCGGGCGCCATCTTGTTGGTCAGGGTGCCTGCAACGATCATCACGTCGGACTGACGCGGCGACCCGCGCGGCGCAAAGCCGAACCGTTCGCCATCATAACGCGGCATCGACATGTGCATCATCTCGACGGCGCAGCAGGCAAGACCGAAGGTCATCCACATCAGGGATCCGGTGCGCGCCCAGTTGATCAGGTCATCGGTCGCGGTAACAAGAAAGCCCTTGTCGGACAGCTCTTCGCGGACACCAGAGAAGAATGGATCATCATGCCCCACGGGCTTGCCCGTCTTGGGGTCCAGCACGCCCTTGGGCTGCTCGGCGACCAGTGTCTGATTGTCTGTAATCAATCCCATTCCAGCGCCCCCTTCTTCCATTCATAGGCAAAGCCGATGGTCAGAACAGCAAGGAAAATCATCATGGAGACAAATCCAAATATCCCCAGATCGCCAAAGGCCACCGACCAGGGAAACAGGAATGCCACCTCCAGATCGAATATGATAAAGAGAATGGCAACGAGATAGAACCGCACATCAAAGGTCATCCGGGCATCATCAAACGCATTGAATCCACATTCATAAGCGGAGAGCTTTTCCGGATCAGGGTTCTTGAAGGCAACGATAAAGGGCGAGATCAGCAAGGCAAGGCCGATGAAGAGGGATATGCCAATGAAGATAACGACGGGAAGATAGGTCCCTAGCAAGTCTTCCATAACCTGACAGTCCTTTCTACATTGGTCTTTCGCCCCAGATGCGGGCGATCCAGCTTTGAAGGATCGTCAGTCAGGCGATAAACCTCTGATGGGTCGCATTTTGGTCAGAATGCATACCGGTTGAAAGCACGCTTAACTCAGTGCAAACGCTTAGGCAAGAGTCGCCCTGCAATTTTGTCACATACCAATCCGATAGTACTGTGAACAAATCACAATCGCCGGATTCGGCCTCATTTCAAAGAAAAATCACTGCAAAAACAATATCAAAATTAGCAGGCAACAAAAAAACAGGAGAAACTCTTGTCGATATGATAACAGGATGGCCCGCACAATTGATCTAGGTTAGGGTCAAACATATATGGGAGCCTATAGGACAGGGCAGTCCCCGACGACGCATATCCGGCGCGGCGAACTGCTAAACCAAAGGATAGTTTTCTTGCTAGTGGATACAAAAAACTGTGAAATTCAGGCCTTTTATCGCTGCAGAAAATCCAGCTTTGATCTTTTTTCAAGCAGTGAATAAATTGCCCGCTATACACTAAAGGATAATGCACCTATTTTGGGTGCGGCAAAGCGCTCATTCAAAACCCACACGACGGTTCAACGTGAAAAGAGGCACATCTAATGAAAACTGCAACAATCGGCTCCGCAATGATCGATATCATTACCATTGTTGCCGACAATGACATTGAACGCATTTCCATGACCAATGCGCACAATTCATTCTTGCTGCTGGAACAGGGGCGCAAGATCGACGCTCACAATATTTCCACCCATGTTGGGGGTGGTGCCATCAATGCCGCTGTTGCGCTGTCTCGCCTTGGGCACGACGCCACACCGCACGTCAAGATCGGTGAAGACATCGAAGCCGAAATGGTACGCCAGCTGCTCAACCGCGAAAACATGAGCCTCGACGGCCTTATGACCACTGACAAGGCCATCACCGGCTGTTCGGTCATCATTGCCTCGCATGACCGCAACGCCTCGATCTTCACTGCCCGCGGCGCGAACTGCCGCGTGACCGATGATGATGTCGTCGAGGGCCTCTTCGATGGTGCCAAGCTTCTTCACATCGCACCCATGTCGAACGAATCCGCCGAAGCATTCCCGATGATTTGCCAGCGCGGTCGCGAATCCGGTGCCTTTGTTGTCGCCAACCCCGGCGAACGCCAGATCAACCGGCGCGGCACTGAATTCCTTGAGGCCTGCAAAGACATCGACCTGATCAACATCAACCGCGCCGAAGCAGAAATCCTGATGCCGATCGTGCTCGAGAACATGGATGCTTCCAAAATGCGCAGCACCCGGGTTGATCCCGACGCGTCCAAGACCCTGCTGTCGCGCGGGCTCATCATGGATCACGTCCACTGCTCTCTGGCAGGCTTCATGTCCTTGCTGATGGAACTTGGGCCCAAATATGTGCTCGTCACCGATGGCACCGGCGGCTCTTATCTGGGGTGCAAGGACGGGCTTTATCACGCACCAATCAAGAAGGCCAAAGTCCGCGGCACCGCAGGGGCTGGCGACAGCTTCACCTCCACCTTCGGCGCTCTTCTGGCTGAGGGACTGGGCGAGGAAAAAGCCCTCCAGATGGCAGCAATCAACTCCTCCTCGGTGGTTGAATATGTCGACACCCAGTCCGGGCTGCTTATGCGCGAAGAACTGGAAAAACGCCTTGAGGAATTTGCCAAAGACCTTCCCGTCGGTTTCTGGCCATGGGTTGACTAAGCAACCATCCCGAACATACCGATCCGGCAAAGCAATAAAAGGGCCTCAGCACGCGCTGTGGCCCTTTTTTGGTGCATTGGCGGATGAGGCCCATGGGGACGCGCGACCGCGCGCACACGGCATCGTGGAGCATCGCAGAAGGCTATCGATATCGAGGGGTTTCGCGCAAGCGCCGGCGCAATAAGCTACGTGCATTTCGTCATATTGGGGAAAGAAAATCTGCCAGAAAAGTGGCGAGAGTGACGGGACTCGAACCCGCGACCTTCGGCGTGACAGGCCGACGCTCTAACCAACTGAGCTACACCCCCGCACATGGCGGACCAGATATTATCGCATTATATCCGGTTGCAGGATCTGGGTGGCGAGAGTGACGGGACTCGAACCCGCGACCTTCGGCGTGACAGGCCGACGCTCTAACCAACTGAGCTACACCCCCAGTACCCGAACCACACGACGTCGTCAAAGCGACATGTTCGTGTGGAGTGGCGCTGAAATACGATGGCAGAGTTTCTAAGTCAAGCGCACAGGGAATTCTTTTTGTGTAAACTTCACACCCCTTTGCCATATCGGCATATTTCTGCGTGTTTTTTCTTGTGTGAAAAAGGACTTATCCAACATTGCGCCGCGCTCGAAACGCCGCCGTCGATCAGCTCGCCAGACTCTGTTCATTGGTGTAAAATGGACGGACGAAATTCTCAACACAGCCGCTTTTGGCCAACAAGGTATAGCGCCTTGGCGATTTCCCCAGAGAATGATCAGGACCGTCATTTTTTTGTTGCATGACCGAGACCCAGCCTCTAAAAGCACCTCACACACGCTTTGGCGTACGGGTGATTAGCTCAGCTGGTTAGAGCATCTCGTTTACACCGAGAGGGTCGGGAGTTCGAATCTCTCATCACCCACCATCTTTTGCTTCGCAAAAGATGGATCAGAGTTCCCAAACATTGCGAACTTTCAGCGGCAGGTGCATTTCCGTAGGAAATCACCGAGAGCCAGCACCCTTCTCTCCGCAAAAGCGCAACACCCTCCCTCACTGCCCAGCATCGTCAGCGACAGGCAATTTTCAATAAAAAGCGCCGAAAGCCTGCCCGCCCCAGCCGCACCACCTAATTGGCAGCTATGCGGGGTAGTTTCAACGGGTCGACGCAACACTTTAATCTATGAGAAGGATTGGAGTGGATGTCATGAAGTACCGCCAACGAACATTTTATACAGATAGTCAAAAGTCAGAGATGTGGGATCGATGGCAGCGCGGAGAATCATTGAGCTCTATTGGGCGCAGGTTTAATCGTGCCTCGTCCTCGATTTATCCGTTTCTGGCGCGCACTGGTGGCATCCGACCAGCCGAACGTGTGAGATCGCGCTTGGCGCTTACTCTTTCTGAACGCGAAGAGATATCGAGGGGCCTCATCACCCAAATGTCCTTGAGGGCAATTGCGCGATCTTTGCAACGCTCAGTATCGACAATAAGTCGCGAGGTTAGACGCAATGGAGGTACCAAGAACTACCGAGCAACGCTGTCAGATGCTGCAGCGTGGGATCGTGCCCATCGCCCAAAACCGTGTAAGTTGGCAGGCAATGACTATCTGTGTCGTGCGATATCTGCCAAGCTGGCGCGCAAATGGTCCCCGCAGCAAATCGCAGGCTGGCTGATGCGTAAACATCCCGATGATGAAGGCAAACGCGTCTCGCATGAGACGATCTACCGGAGCCTGTTTATCCAGACACGTGGTGTACTTAAGAAAGAATTGCTGGTGCATTTGCGAGCGACACGGTCCATTCGCCGGTCTCGCCATGCCACGCTGAAGCGCAGTGGGATAGGTAAGTTCAACGATGCGATTTCGATCCGCGATAGACCTGCAGAAGTCGACGATCGGGCCGTACCTGGTCACTGGGAAGGAGACCTGATCGCCGGCTCCGGCAATAGCTTCATTGCAACATTGGTCGAGCGCCACACCCGCTTTGTGATGTTGGCAAAAGTAAGCAACAAAGACAGTCACAGCGTCATTCAGGCGTTGATCAAACAGTCATGCAAGTTGCCCAAAGAGCTTTATCGTTCGCTGACTTGGGATCGTGGCTGTGAAATGGCTGGACACAAAGCATTCTCCTGGGCGACCAATATTGATGTCTTTGTGTGCGAGCCTCATTCGCCGTGGCAACGCGGTACAAACGAAAATACCAACCGTCTGCTACGTCAGTACTTCCCAAAGGGCACTGATTTGTCCATACATAGTCAGGCAAAGCTAAGCGCTATTGCAAGGCAACTGAACGAACGACCACGCAAAACGCTCAACTACGAAACTCCTGCTGAGCGTTTCCAAGCATGTGTTGCATCGATCAGTTGAACCCACCGGACGTTTCGGTCATTCGCCGCACAAGCAAGAGAAACGCTGCGTCCGACAGCAAGGCGACGGGGCCGCCGCTCACATAGGTGACTGATGCCGCAAATGAATGAGGGGATAAGGCCTTCCCTGCCCATCATGGGAAGACGTTCCCGTGCGGACGAAACCGACCTGCTCATAGAACGCGAGCGCCTCTGGGTTTTGCTCATTCACATCGGCTGTCAGCTCAGGATGGGCCGCGATGGCTCGCGATATGAAGGCTTTGCCGATCCCTTGTCCATGTTGATCCGGGTCGATAAACAGTGCCTCCAGATGACCGTCATGCAGAAACATGAAACCCTGCGGTATGTCTGCGGCATCAACTGAAAGTTGCAGGCTCACCTGTGGAAAGAACTCCATAAGCTCGGCCTCAATGGCCGACTTGTCGACGGGCGCAAGGAAGTGATGAGTGGCGTCGACCGCCCGACGCCATATCTCCATGACGCGCGGTAAGTCCTTATCTGTTGAAGGTCTGAAAGTAAGCATGGTGCTCGTTCACATAACCGTCCCACTGTCCGCAATGGCCTCAAACCAGCAGCCACCACGGAAGGCCTCACGCCACGTGGTGCCTCAAGGACATCAGGAACGCCCGGACGCGTTTTTCAGTCCCCTGCCCCTCAAAGGCCTCGAGCTTGTCCTCGGACCAGCCATCAACCGGGTTCAGATCCACCAGGAGGCCGTCATACACGACCTGCTCCTCGTCGGTCAGCGGCAGCTGAGAAGCCGCCTGTAGCAGCTCCAGGAGCCCGTGGACACGCAACATGATCACGAAGGCGCTGGTCATGTCGCCCAGCAGTTGCGGCTCTGTGCGCCAACTGCGGCCCTTGAAGACCTCTTGCGTCACCCGCTGCCCTGCCCCGTGACAATCATAATGACAACAGCCACGATAGCCTTCTTGCTCGCGTGTCTCATAAATCTTGCACTGGTTGCGCTCTCCAAGCTGCGGACAGGGCACGCCATTGGGCTTTTCTATGGGAAAGTCATCCGACCGGTCGAAGGCCAGTGACACGCAGCATAAAGCAGCACAATTGTTGCAATCAGCGACCAGAAGCGAAGGATCCACCAAAACAGTTCCCTTTCCCAAAATTCGTAACAAGTAAGCGGGCGCTTCATACAGAATGAATCGCGCCACACGTTCAATGATAACGGCCATGGCCATGGAGTCCATGACAGCAAGCCGAACGCAGACCCCATCGACAAGATCAGGAGATCGGTTAACACGAACAAAAATGCCCCCGGCTCGGATGAACCGGGGGCATGTGATCAACCTGTCGCCAGGCGACGGACCGCCTTAGCTGTTGACAGCGTCTTTCAGACCTTTACCAGCCTTGAACTTCGGCGTTTTGGACGCCGGAATCTGGATGGTTTCACCAGTACGCGGGTTACGGCCTTCGGTAGCAGCACGCTCGGTTACGGAAAAGTTGCCAAAGCCGATGACGCGGACTTCATCGCCAGATTTCAGAGTGTCTGCGATGATGTCGAACAGAGCATCCACAGCCTCACCAGCCTGTGCCTTGGTCAGTTCAGCCTTTTCCGCAACAGAAGAGATCAGTTCGTTCTTGTTCATAATTACTTCCTTTTCGGTTCGATTGTGCACGCCGCAGCCTCGCACAATCCGTCACCATTAAGAATCAACACACCTTGGGCAAATACCAGACGCGAGTTGCGACAATCTTTCGAAACCGGATAGAAATCAAGTACAAAACTCGCAGAAAACTGCCATTTTTTGCGGTTTAAACAGGATTTCTCACTTGTTCAACGAAAAAAGGCCCTTCCTGCACAGGAAGGGCCTTTTTCTTCACAAGCCAAGGGGCACGAACAAAGCGCTTCTGAACCTAGTGTTGAAGCGAAGGTGCTTCATCAGACTCAGAATCACTCGCCATGCTGGGGTCAGGCATCTGGCTTTCATCCCACTCAATGGGCTCGGGCATCTCGACCAGAGCATGCTCGAGAACCTGACCAACATTGGAGACTGGGATGATATCCATCTCGTTCTTCACATTGTCCGGAATGTCTGCCAGATCCTTGGCATTCTCTTCCGGAATGAGAACGGTCTTGATGCCACCACGCAGTGCAGCAAGGAGTTTTTCCTTGAGACCACCGATAGGCAGAACGCGACCACGCAGGGTGATCTCGCCAGTCATCGCGACATCCTTGCGAACAGGAATGCCGGTCATGATCGACGTGATGGCAGTTGCCATCGCAATACCGGCCGACGGCCCATCCTTGGGTGTTGCCCCTTCGGGCACATGCATGTGGATGTCTTTCTTGTCGAACACAGGAGGTTCGACACCGAAATCAACCGCCCGCGAGCGCACATAGCTTGCTGCAGCCTGAATCGATTCCTTCATCACATCACGCAGGTTACCCGTCACCGTCATCTTGCCTTTGCCGGGCATCATGACGCCTTCGATGGTCAGCAGTTCCCCGCCGACTTCCGTCCAGGCAAGCCCCGTGACGACACCGACCTGATCTTCCGAATCGATCTCGCCGTGGCGGAAGCGCGGCACACCAAGATAGTCCTCAATGTTGTCCGTCGTTACCTCGACCTTGTCGAGCTGCTTCATGATCAGATCCTTGGTCACCTTACGCGCCAGCTTCATCAGCTCACGTTCAAGGTTACGCACACCAGCCTCACGCGTATAGCGCTGGACGATCATGCGCAGACCATCATCATCAAGGGTGAACTCATTCTCCTTGAGGCCATGATCCTTGCGGGCTTTCGGGATGAGGTGGCGGCGAGCGATCTCGACCTTCTCATCCTCGGTGTAGCCGGCAATGCGGATGACTTCCATACGGTCCATCAGAGGAGCCGGAATATTGAGCGTATTGGCCGTGGTGATGAACATCACGTTCGACAGGTCATATTCCACTTCCAGATAATGGTCCATGAACGCATGGTTCTGTTCCGGATCCAGCACCTCAAGCAGAGCCGAAGATGGATCGCCTCGGAAGTCCATACCCATCTTGTCGATCTCGTCGAGAAGGAACAACGGGTTGGCTTTCTTGGCCTTTTTCATCGACTGGATCACTTTGCCCGGCATGGAGCCGATATAGGTCCGGCGATGGCCGCGGATCTCGGCTTCGTCGCGCACGCCGCCCAGCGCCATGCGAACGAATTCACGGCCAGTTGCCCGTGCAATCGATTTGCCAAGCGAGGTCTTGCCAACGCCCGGAGGACCAACCAGACAGAGAATCGGACCCTTGAGCTTGTTGGTCCGCTTCTGAACCGCAAGATACTCAACGATGCGTTCCTTGACCTTCTCAAGGCCATAGTGATCGATATCGAGGATCTCCTCGGCTTTCGCCAGATCCACCTTGACGCGGGACTTTTTGCTCCACGGAATACCGATCAGCCAATCGAGATAGTTGCGCACGACTGTGGCTTCTGCCGACATCGGGCTCATCTGCTTGAGCTTCTTTAGCTCAGCCTCGGCCTTTTCACGGGCTTCCTTGCTGAGTTTCGTCTTCTCGATGGTCTGCTCAAGCTCGCGCAATTCGTCCGCGCCGTCTTCCGAATCCCCAAGCTCCTTCTGAATGGCCTTCATCTGCTCATTCAGATAATATTCGCGCTGGGTTTTCTCCATCTGACGCTTGACGCGACTGCGGATGCGTTTCTCAACCTGCAGAACGGAAATTTCGCTTTCCATCAGGCCAAGCACCTGCTCGAGGCGTTCCACGATGCTAACGATGCCCAGTATTTCCTGTTTTTCCTGGATCTTGATCGCCAGATGAGAGGCAACCGTATCCCCAAGCTTGGAAAAGTCTTCGATCTGCGAAACCGCACCGATGACTTCAGGCGACACTTTCTTGTTGAGCTTGACGTAATTTTCGAACTCGGTCGCGACAGAGCGGGCCAGCGCCTCGACTTCGACAGCATCGCCATCTTCGTCGTGCATAACCGTCGCTGTTGCCTCATAAAGGTCGTCGCGTTTGGTGAAGTCACCAAGCTTGGCACGATCCATGCCTTCAACCAGAACCTTGACAGTGCCATCCGGCAGCTTGAGCAGCTGCAACACGGTCGCGAGCGTCCCGATCTTGTAGATTTCTTCGGGCGCGGGATCATCGTCGCCAGCGTTTTTCTGGGTCGCCAGCAAAATCATTTTGTCAGACTGCATCACCTCTTCCAGAGCGCGAATGGATTTTTCGCGTCCCACAAAAAGCGGCACAATCATATGAGGAAAGACAACAATGTCTCTCAGCGGCAAGACCGGATAAGTATCGGAAGCCGAACGGCCGACATCCTCGTTGTAAGGTGCTTCGGTCATGCATTCCTACCTTTCTTGGTTGATTTGCCCTTCCGGTATAGACAGGACAATTCTGCGGCCGTAGATGGCCCGCAATCGTTCCGGCACGTTGCCCCACGCTCTTAAGCGAGCCAATGAGGTCATCTCGGTCACCGGTTAAATCGTGCGATTCACGAACATGTATGACTACACGGTACCACCTAGTTGGGGCTTGGTGACAGGCTTTTCAACCCACTCCACAATCCAGTATCGATATTGTGAACAAAGCCCAAGCCAATGCCAGAGCCAATGCCCGAGCCAATGGATTAAGCCTTGAACACATGCCCAATTGCCGGGCACTCAAACGCCCAAAACTCGGGATCCCGCCGCCTTACAGACAATCCTGACTGAGGGTCGCGCAAAGCCCCGAGCGATCAAGCCCGGACAAAAAAGGGCGACCAGAGGCCGCCCAATTCAAATCTCGATTTCGGCGTCCACTGGCTTTCAAGCCGTGGAGGGCTCAGCCTCTTTGTTGATGTCACTGTAGATATACAGCGGGCGCGCCTCGCCGGTCACCACATCACCCGAGATCACCACTTCCTCGACCCCTTCAAGACCGGGAAGCTCATACATGGTATCGAGCAGGATGCCTTCCAGGATCGAACGCAGGCCACGAGCACCGGTTTTGCGGTCAATGGCTTTCTTGGCGACCGCACGCAAGGCTTCCTCATGGAATGTCAGGCGCACGCCTTCCATCTCAAAGAGAGCTTGATACTGCTTGACGATGGCGTTCTTGGGCAGTGAAAGAATAGAGATCAGCGCGTCTTCATCCAGATCTTCAAGCGTCGCCAGAACAGGCAAACGACCGACAAATTCAGGAATAAGGCCGAATTTCAGTAGATCTTCCGGTTCCAGTTCACGGAACAGCTCACCAGTGCCGCGTTCGTCAGCATCCTTGACCTTGGCCGAGAACCCGATGGACGTATCATTGCCGCGCTGGGAAATGATCTTGTCCAGGCCCGCAAAGGCACCACCACAGATGAACAAAATGTTCGAGGTGTCGACCTGAAGGAATTCCTGCTGCGGATGTTTCCGACCACCCTGAGGTGGAACGGACGCAACGGTGCCTTCCATGATTTTCAGAAGGGCCTGCTGAACACCCTCACCCGATACATCCCGCGTGATGGATGGATTGTCCGACTTGCGAGAAATCTTATCGATCTCGTCGATATAGACGATGCCGCGTTGCGCCTGTTCGACATTGTAGTCGGCAGCCTGCAGCAGTTTGAGAATGATATTCTCGACATCTTCACCGACATAGCCCGCTTCGGTCAGCGTCGTCGCGTCAGCCATCGTGAACGGCACATCAAGGATACGGGCCATGGTCTGGGCAAGGAAGGTCTTACCGCAACCGGTTGGGCCAATCAGCATGATGTTGGACTTGGCAAGCTCAATATCTGTGCTTTTCTTGCCATGACTGAGGCGTTTGTAATGGTTGTGAACGGCAACGGCAAGCACACGTTTGGCACGATCCTGGCCGATGACGTAATCGTCGAGCACTTCGCAAATCTCATGCGGAGTGGGAATACCGTCCTTGGACTTGACCATCGAGGACTTGTTTTCCTCACGGATGATATCCATGCACAATTCAACGCATTCATCACAGATGAACACAGTTGGACCTGCGATCAGCTTGCGCACTTCATGTTGGCTCTTGCCGCAAAAGGAACAGTAAAGCGTGTTTTTGCTATCGCCACCACCGGCCTTGCTCATGTAGGTGCCTCTTCTTTCGTTGCCACCAGACCGAACCTAATATCCTGTCTGGCTGTCTAGTTTATGGTGCACAGCACTGGCTGCAAGCAAAATAAACCCGTCTGACTACCGCCAAATGCATAATTTTGCCAAAAAGGCTCAAACACCGGCAGATTTCTAAAAGCATGTACCCCAAAACATCAACATTAACTTAACACTGGTATTTGGGATCGGTCGCGGCAGCCTAGCTTGAATGCCGCCGCATAGAACCGGCCTTAGTCTTTCTTGTTGCCTTCTTCGCCGTTTTCACCGAGCGAAGACCGGTTTTCAACCACCTGATCCACCAGACCCCAGTCAAGGGCTTCTCCAGCGGTCATGAAGTGGTCGCGATCAAGGGTCTTCTCCACTGTATCATAATCCTGATCACAGTGCTTGACATAGACCTCGTTGAGGCGCCGCTTCATCTTCAGGATGTCTTCGGCGTGACGCTGGATATCCGACGCCTGCCCCTGAAAACCACCAGAAGGCTGATGAACCATGATGCGCGCGTTCGGCAAGGCAAAACGCATGTCTTTCTCACCTGCGCACAGCAGCAATGACCCCATCGACGCGGCCTGCCCCATGCAGAGCGTGGCAACCGGCGGCTTGATGAACTGCATCGTGTCGTAGATGGCCATGCCGGCCGTAACGACCCCGCCGGGCGAATTGATGTAGAGCGAAATCTCCTTCTTCGGATTTTCCGCTTCCAGATACAGCAACTGAGCGCTAACCAAGGTCGCCATATGATCTTCGATCGGCCCGGTGATAAAAATCACGCGCTCTTTGAGCAACCGTGAGAAGATATCATAGGCGCGTTCCCCGCGGTTGGACTGCTCCACCACCATCGGGACCAAATTCATTGCAAGATCAATTGGATCCTTCATTGCACTTCCCTTATTCAGGCGGGATGGCATTCCGACTCACCAAACCGCGCCGTTTTTGTCACCGAATTCCCGTCACGAGAATAAGGCAATCCGATGGCAACAAGCCACCATTGAAAACCCAAGCAAATCGCGGGCCAGCCCCGACACATGACCAAGACACACCAAACCGAGGCATTTTGATCACAGGATCTGCATGTAACCTTTGCGACAAAGACGATGCAAAGCCGACATTCGAATCGCCACGACAGATCTTTTGTCACTCCTATCACTCAGAGAGTGAAAAAATTACTGACGTCGCACCACAGGAGCGGCACCTTGGGGAAGAATTCGGTCGGCTGAAATCCTATCCACGTAACATAGGGTCTGACCAGCCCCATTCAACGCACAAAGTGAATAGAAATGGTGAACACTTCCCTTACCGCTCGTTTTTCGCCATTCGTTCAGCCGTGGAAAGCTGCAAAGCGCTTGATTCTACGCGGCTTCTTCGCGCCCAAAATGCGCATCAGACAGTCCACGCAACCACCAAAACGAACGGGATAAAACCGGCAGCCGCTCATTCGCTGATGGCAGACCAACAAATGTCCCTTAAAGAAAAACGCCCACCAGAGCTGGCAGGCGTTTTTCTTATTTCACAAAAAGCAAGGCTTACTCGTCATCTTCAGACGCGAGTTTCTCCAGCTCTTCCTTGGTGACGGTCTTGTCGTCAACCTTCACCAGTTCGAGCAGGTAGTCCACGACCTTCTCTTCGAAGATAGGCGCACGAATGGATGCAAGCGCCTCAGCGTTCTGGGTGTAATATTCAAACACCTGACGCTCCTGACCTGGGAACTGCTGGGCACGCTGCATGATGCCGCGCTGCACTTCCTCGTCAGCGACCTTGATTTCGTTCTTCTCGCCAATTTCCGACAGAACGAGACCCAGACGCACACGACGTTCGGCGATGGATTTGTATTCTTCCTGCGCCTTTTCTTCGGTGGTGTCTTCATCTTCAAAGGTCTTGCCCGCTTCATTCATTTCAGCGGTGACCTGTTGCCAGATGTTGTTGAATTCCTGCTCCAGAAGGGTCGGCGGCACGTCGAACTTGTGCAACTCGTCCATCTTGTCCAGAAGCTGGCGCTTGACGCGCTGACGCGTCAGGGCACCATACTGCGAAACGATCTGGTCCTTGATGATTTCCTTGAGCTTTTCAAGGGATTCAAGGCCAAGCTTGGTCGCAAATTCATCATTGAGCTCGAGTTCGCCCGGCGCCTGAACTTCCTTCACGACAACATCGAATTCAGCTTCCTTGCCGGCGAGGTGCGCTGCACCGTAATCCGCAGGGAAAGAAACCTTCACAACGCTTTCGTCACCGGCGGAAAGACCAACAAGCTGCTCTTCGAAGCCGGGAATGAACTGGCCAGAGCCAATAACGAGCTGGCCGTTTTCGTCAGCACCACCGTCGAATGGCTCGCCATCAATTTTGCCGAGGTAAGACATGACAACCTTGTCGCCATTCTCGGCTTTGCCTTCTTTGGCTTCGAACGGGCGGGAGCTTTCGGCGATCTGGGTAAGACGCTCGTCAACTTCGCTGTCTTCCACTTCAACGACCGGGCGCTCGATTTCAACGCCGGACACGTCTGCCACTTCAAAGCTGGGCAGCACTTCATAGATGATGTCGAATTCAAGATCCGCCTTGCCATCCATGATTTGCTCAGCTTCAGCTTCGTCTTCGGTCAGCTTGTACTGGGGCTGCATGGCAGCCTTTTCCTCACGCTCTTCAAGCGTGCTCCGAGTGGTCTCGCCGATCAGCTCCTGAACGATCTCGCTCATCAGAGCCTTGCCGTGCAGTTTACGAACATGAGATGCCGGCACCTTGCCTGGGCGGAAGCCGTTGATTTTAACCTGGCCCTTGATCTCATCGATTTTGGCCACGAGTTTGGCTTCGAGATCAGAGGCAGGAACGACGACTTTCAGTTCGCGTTTCAGACCTTCGGACAGGGTTTCAGTTACCTGCATATCAATCTGCTTTCGTTCTTGTATTCGCTATGGTTCAGGGCATTCGACCAAGTGTGCCTTACCAGACGATCACTCAAAGAGCCCAAATTCGTTTCGATTGCTGTTGCCGAATGCGCTAGCGCCATGAGCATCAACAAAGACAGGCCGCCATTCATACCGGCAGCCTCTCCCAATCTCCTCCCCTTTTCCAAAACAGTCGGAAAAAGGAAGCCAATGGTACGGGTGGAGGGACTTGAACCCCCACGGCTCGCGCCACCAGAACCTAAATCTGGCGTGTCTACCAATTCCACCACACCCGCACAGCGCAGCGCACAACGCGCCAGCAAATCGAGCGGAGCCTCTATAACACCCGATCTGGAAAGCGCAAAGGAAAATTCACATTCCATCCAGAATTCCCCGTCCCAGCAGGGGAAGTTACCCCCAAAAGCCAAAGAAATTCTGCAATTTTGCCCATTTTTGCGCTATCGACCTTTCACAACAGGCAGACTTGGCGGGTGCTGTCAGTCGTCCATGCCGAGCCATTCAGAGGCATTGAAGTCAGACGGGATCAACTCTCCCAGTTGTTCATAGATCTGCGGAAGAAGCTCCGGCAGATCCTCTGCGATCAAACCCGGCCCAAAGGATCGCCCGGCCCGGCCATGCAGCCAGACGCCCGCACAAGCCGCATCAAGGGTCGGCATCCCCTGAGCCATCAGGCCAGCGACAACGCCAATCAGCACATCCCCACTCCCGGCGGTCGCCAGATACGGGATCCCCTGACTGTGGATCACCGCCTGCCCGTCCGGGCTGGCGATCACGCTGTCTGCACCCTTGAGCACAACCACAGCGCCGCTACGCTTGGCCGCAAGTAAGGCACAATCGAGCTTTGACAGCCCCTTGTCCTCACGCACTCTGTGGGACAGATCAGGAAACAGCCGCGCAAACTCACCTTCATGGGGCGTCATGACGAGACAGCCTGAAAGCGCGGCAGGGCTGTCCTTCAAGATCGCAAGGGAAATCTCACCCGCCTCGATCCCGTCAGACAGGCAACTAATGGCATCGGCGTCGATCAGAATCGAAAGATCCTTCTCCAGAGTACGATAGAGCAACTGGCGGCGGCCACTATCAGTACCGAGTGCCGGCCCGGCAACAATCACATCATGGCTTCGGCGTGCGAGCGCCGCGTCAAGCGCATCCGCGTCATCAACAGGCTCGACCATCACCGCCGTCACACAGGAGGCCACAAGCGCCGCAGCATTGGTGGGAGGCGCCAAAGTCACTAACCCGGCGCCGGCCCGCAAGGCAGAACGGGCTGCAAGTCGCGCAGCCCCACTGTGAAACTGATCGCCGCACAGCACCAGACAATGCCCGCGATGAAACTTGTGATCAGCCAGCCGCCCCAACGCGATACTTGCCAGAGGTTTCAGCGCTTCAGGCCAGTTGTCGAGCCACAGGGACGGCGCATTCTCCAAAGCACAAGAGCCGCTCTCGTCGAGAACCTCGTCCTTGATACCGATATCGACACAATCCACATGACCGCAAGAGGCCTTACCCGGATAGAGCAGATGCCCCGGCTTCTTGCGGAAAAAGGTCACCGTGCCATCCGCGCGAACAGCGGCTCCACCGATCTGACCACTGCGCCCATCGACACCGCTGGGCAAATCGACAGAGAGAATCGGCAAGCCGCTCTTGTTGAGCGCATCAACAATCTCGGCCAACTCGCCAGTGATTGGCCGCGTCAAACCGGCACCGAACAAGGCATCAATCACCAGATCGGCGTCCTCCCAGAGACGCGGCGAAATCGAGAACACCTCATCGCCCCACTCATCGGCGGCGAGCCGCGCATCTCCTGACAGCTCCTCCACATCAACCAGGCAGCCCAGAAGGACACTCCAGCCTTCTTCCTCGAGCAATTGCGCGGCAACAAATCCATCGCCGCCATTGTTGCCCGGACCACACAGGATGCAGACCATACCCGAAGCCCCCGAGCCGGTCCTCTCCTCCAAGAGATCGATCGCGGCATCGGCCACGGCCTTGCCAGCCACCTGCATCAGCTCGATGCCGGGCGTTCCACTCTCTATTGTGAGCTGATCAGCTTTGCCCATTTGCTCGGGCGTGAGGATCTCCACGACATGCTCCAGCGCTTCAACCATCAGCTCGCTCTCCTATAGATGTGCTGCCAAATTGATCCACATGGCAGAGTTTGAGGTGGTTTGAGACTAACCACAGCGCGAGCTCAGAACAATCTCCACGCATCCATTCAGGCCGATTTACATCGATATGCACACAAAGAATGCAGGCTGCCCGCTTCGTGATCTTCGTCGCCCCAAAGACAGACCAAGCACAGCAAATGAGGGTAGCAAGTCCAAAAAGAAGCGTCATTTCGCTCAAAAAGCCCCGCCCACATCAAACCGGACCAAAATGCCCTCAAATTATGCAAAAGGCGCCCCGTCACAGGCGCCGAGATGCACAATCAATCCAATTGCGAGGCAGCCAATGCCATACCCGACCGAGAGAATTGTTCACAAATTAATCATTTGCACATTTTTGCATCACATGCTTTCCCCAAAATGCCTGATAATTCGACCATACTCCACTGGTGAAACCGCACGTTTCCTGCTTTTATTTTCACCGACAGGATTGGCACGCAGAATGCATAAAATTTCACAACCTGGTTGGAACGTTGGCCCTATCGGCTTTCGTCGTCAGATTGGCATCGAAAACAACGCCCATCCAGTAAAAAATCGACCACTCGTAAGGTCTGCCGCATAAAGATTGGCCTTGGCAAAAAACCGCACAGGGCGCCCTAGGGCAGCAATTGGGGAAGCTAACAGCTATGAAAAAGATTGAGGCAATCATTAAACCCTTCAAACTTGATGAAGTGAAGGAAGCGCTGCAGGAAGTTGGTCTGCAGGGCATCACCGTCATCGAAGCCAAGGGTTTTGGCCGCCAAAAAGGCCATACCGAACTATATCGCGGCGCCGAGTATGTCGTAGACTTCCTCCCAAAGGTCAAAGTCGAAGTCATTCTTTCTGACGATCAGGTCGATCAGGCAATCGAAGCCATCCAGAAAGCGGCCCAGACCGGGCGCATCGGCGATGGCAAGATCTTCATTTCCTCTGTGGAACAGGCGATTCGCATTCGTACCGGCGAGACTGGCGACGAAGCTATCTGATGGATGCGGACGTCTACGGGTACAGCCCGCAGGCGTCCCCTACCAATCACACACCTTTTCCCGAGCAATATCGGTCGCTAGACCCAAAAAAATCAAACCCAATCAACAGCAACAGGTAAAACCCGAGCGTCCTCCCATGAAACCGAGCACATGCCGCATGACGGAGTGCTGGAACAAGGGGCTTTCGGTCAACAGGCAGTAAAGGATACTGGAATGAGCACACCTGCTGAAATCGTAAAGATGATCGCGGATGAAGAAGTGAAATATGTTGATATTCGCTTCACCGATCCGCGTGGCAAGCTGCAGCACGTCACCGTCATGGAAGACCAGGTAGACGAAGACTTCCTTGAAGAAGGATTGATGTTCGATGGCTCCTCCATCGGAGGCTGGAAATCCATTGAAGCTTCTGACATGAAGCTGATGCCTGATTGCAACAGCGCCTACCTCGATCCTTTCTACGCCGAGAAAACTCTTTGCGTACACTGCACCGTCGTTGAGCCAGACACCGGTGCAGCTTATGATCGCGACCCGCGCGGCACCGCAGAAAAAGCGGAAGCTTACCTGAAATCCTCGGGTATCGGCGACGTGTCCTACTGGGGTCCTGAAGCTGAATTCTTCCTCTTCGACGACGTGCGCTATTCCAACAGCATGAACAAAGTGTCCTACGAAGTAGACGCCATTGATGCTGCATGGAATACCGACAGCGAATATGAAACCGGCAACATGGGCCATCGTCCGGGCATCAAGGGCGGTTATTTCCCCGTGAACCCGACCGACCACGCTCAGGACATCCGGTCCGAAATGCTTTCCACCATGAAAGCACTCGGCATGAAAGTCGACAAGCATCACCACGAAGTGGCGTCCTGTCAGCACGAACTCGGCCTGATCTTCGGCTCCCTGACCCATCAGGCTGACGAACTGCAGAAATACAAATATGTCATCCATAACGTTGCACAGGCATACGGCAAAACCGCCACCTTCATGCCCAAGCCGATCTATGGCGACAACGGCACCGGCATGCACTGCAACATGTCCATCTGGAAAGACGGCGCTCCGCTGTTCGCTGGCGACAAATATGCTGACCTGTCCGACGAAGCGCTGTACTTCATCGGCGGCATACTGAAGCATGCCAAGACCCTGAACGCCTTCACCAACCCGTCCACCAACTCCTACAAGCGCCTGATCCCAGGCTTCGAAGCTCCGGTTCTTCGCGCTTACTCGGCACGGAACCGTTCTGGCTGCGTCCGTATTCCTTGGACTGAAAGCCCGAAAGCAAAACGCGTTGAAGCCCGTTTCCCTGATCCGTCCGCCAACCCGTACCTCTGCTTCGCAGCTCTGCTGATGGCTGGCCTTGACGGCATCAAAAACAAAATCGATCCGGGCCCGGCAATGGACAAGAACCTCTACGATCTGCCTGCTGAAGAACTCGAAGGCATCCCGACCGTTTGTGGTTCGCTTCGTGAAGCCATCGATTGCCTCAAAGCAGACCATGAATTCCTGCTCGCTGGTGACGTGTTCACCAAAAGCCAGATCGAAGGCTACATCGATCTTAAAATGGAAGAAATCGAGCTGTTCGAACACACGCCGCATCCGGTTGAGTTCGCAATGTACTACAGCTGCTAATGTGTTTGGCACAGCCAAACACGCCGCAGTGAACCTCTTGTAAGGACTTCGCAGCGGCAGGTGCTTTTCTCAAAAGCACCGAGAGCAACAACCAAAAAAGGGCCGGCTATGCTGGCCCTTTTTCTTTGCAAGAGGTTATCCATTCCACAACTATGCCAAAATAAAATTCTTCATTTCAACCGAGAGCTTAAAGATCTATCCATAATTTTAGGCGCTCTATTTTGAAAAGATTGACGACCGTAAAAAGCAAACTCTTAAGGATGTAAAATGAAACGCTGGCAACCGCAAACGATCTATGCGGAGCATAAAGATGCACTTTCAAAACTAGATGAGTATATCGATACCCAAATTTCCCCAATAGACACTCTGGCAACCATCGCAAAGAAATTTGTTTCAGAATCCGGAGTAGTTTTGATCGCACACCCTGTTTTGAAACAGACGCTACAGGGTTTTGAAGGGGGCGAAAGCCTCGGAGCCGGATGTTCCTTCGACCTGCTCCATACCAAGGGCCTCGCCAGATTATCAATCCAGCTCCAAATCAAACATGACTATCTTGTACTAGAAACAATTGATACCGAAACTAAAAAACCATCTCGCCGGCACATGAAGGTCGACCTAAAGTTGAGAGAACCCAAAAAATCGAAGCAGGTGCTTCAGAAAATCGAAGCTGGATTTAAGAAATACGATACAGAAACCCTAATTTCGAGGTTCCTCAACAAATTCAAATGAAGCTGCTTTTTCTCACAGCGAGGTGGAAGCTAGATCAAGAGGAAGAACAGCGCCAGAACAAAGGTTGCCGTCACATTGATACCCAACCGCAGACCGATGCTTCCATCATCGCGGATCTGCGCACGATCCGCCCGATAGAGGCTCGATTTCAGTTCGAACACGGACGTTCGCAGATTATCGATATCGGTTTCTACCCGTTCCATGTGGCGTTCCGTTATCCGTTCCCGTTTGCAACCATAGATCGGCAGCCCAGAGCACTTGCCACAAAACACTACCGCTACGAAGGTTAAGAAAGATTAACCATAATTACAGAACTGGACAAATGCAGAGAAAAGTTTGCACCCGGACAAATTGGTCACTCTCCCCGTCTCCGATCGCCCACAGCAGCCGCAGGTAAGGTGACACAAGGTGCTGATCTGTTCTTTGGCCAAACGCCAGCAATTTTCCTGCTCACTCTCTTGACCGGACCATGCTACATGAAGACATTGTGGGTTTGAAATGGCGTATGATTCGACAGGTCAACCGCGCCGAACCTTTTTTGTTTTCTCCAAACATGGGTAGTCAATGTCCGCGTCAGATGATCTCTTTGCTGCAATGCCAACGCCAAAAGGGCCAGACAACAAGACCCAGAAGGCGGCGCACAAACCGGCACAGACAAAACCGACAGCAGCGATCCCGACCGCGGGAAAGGCAGCCCCAACCATTCCTGAAGCCAAGGCTGACTACACAGCAGCCGACATTGAGGTGCTCGAAGGGCTTGAGCCCGTGCGCCGTCGCCCCGGCATGTATATCGGCGGCACGGATGAAAAGGCGCTGCACCACCTGTTCGCCGAAGTCATCGACAACTCCATGGACGAGGCCGTAGCCGGATATGCCTCCTGGATTGAGGTCGAACTTCAGGCCAACAACACCTTGGTCATAACGGACAACGGGCGCGGCATTCCGGTCGACCCGCATCCCAAATTCAAGGACAAGTCGGCACTCGAGGTCATCTTGACCACGCTCCACGCGGGCGGCAAGTTCGATTCCAAGGTCTACGAGACCTCGGGCGGCCTGCACGGTGTCGGGGTGTCCGTGGTCAACGCCCTGTCTGAAAGCCTCGTTGTGGAAGTGGCCCGCAACAAAAAGCTCTATCGCCAGAGCTTTGCCCGCGGCATCGCGCAGGGTCAGATCGAGGAGCTGGGCGACGTGCATAATCGGCGCGGCACCAAGGTCTCATTCAAGCCCGATTACGAGATATTCGGCAAGAAAGCGCGCTTCAAGCCCGAGCAGCTGCTGAATATGGCCCGCTCGAAAGCCTATCTGTTTGGCGGCGTTGAAATCCGTTGGGCCTGCGCTCCCGAATTGCTGGAACACGCGTCTGATGTACCGGCAAAAGCCACATTCCACTTCCCCGGTGGCCTCAAGGACTATCTCTCAGCCACGCTTGGCAAGCAGAATTTCGTGACGCGCGAGATCTTTGCCGGCAAGACCGAAAAGACCGGCGGGCACGGCGCTGTCGAGTGGGCCGTGTGCTGGTATGGTGGTGACGGCTTTTCTCACTCCTATTGTAACACCGTGCCAACCCCGGAAGGCGGTACACACGAAAGTGGCCTTAGAACAGCCCTCCTCCGTGGCCTGAAAAACTATGCGGAACTGACCAACAACAAGAAGGGTGCCCTGATCAGCGCCGACGACGTGATGACAAGCGCCGGCGCCCTGCTCTCGGTCTTCATTCGTGAACCCGAGTTTGTCGGCCAGACCAAGGATCGACTGGCGACGACAGCCGCAACCCGCATCGTCGAGCAGGCCTTGCGCGATCAGTTCGACCACTGGCTGACCAATGCACCGCAGCAGGCCAATCAGTTGCTCGACTGGGTTGTTGACCGCGCAGAGGAACGCCTCCGCCGCCGCAAGGAACGCGATGTAAACCGCAAGTCCGCCGTGCGCAAGCTGCGCCTACCCGGCAAACTCGCGGACTGCTCACAAAACGCCAAGGGCGACACCGAGCTGTTCATCGTCGAGGGCGATTCCGCTGGTGGCTCGGCCAAACAGGCACGCAACCGCAAAACCCAGGCCATCCTGCCCTTGCGCGGCAAGATCCTCAATGTCGCCAACGCCAGCGCAGACAAACTGCACGCCAACCAGTTGCTGGCTGATCTGGTACAGGCCCTCGGCTGTGGCACACGCAAGAACTACAACGACGAAGAGCTCAGATACGACCGTATCATCATCATGACGGACGCGGACGTCGACGGTGCCCATATCGCCTCTTTGCTGCTGACCTACTTCCAGCGTGAGATGCCGCAACTGATTCACAACGGCCACCTTTATTTGGCCATCCCGCCGCTTTATCGTATCTCACAGGGCGGCAAAACCCTTTATGCCCGCGATGATCAGCACAAGGATGAGCTGCTCGCATCCGAGTTCAAGGGCAAGGGGAAAATCGACATCGGGCGCTTCAAGGGTCTTGGTGAAATGCTGCCCGCTCAGTTGAAAGAAACCACGATGGACCCCAGCAATCGGACGTTGTTGCGGGTGCAGATCGTTGACATGGTTCCGGGCGAAACCAAGGAAGCCGTGACGCGCCTGATGGGCAACAAGCCCGAGTCACGCTTTGAGTTCATTCAGGAAAATGCAGCCTTTGCGACCGATCTCGACATCTAGACCGACCCCACGAAGCGCCGGGCACGAGACGCACACAGCTCGAAAGCGGGTTGATGCCGCACGACCTTTGCGCATATCGCTGTTTCTGATGCTTTTGATCACGGCATTCGCAGCACCGGGCCAATCGGTCGCCATCGAAAACAACCTGCCCCCTTATGAACAGAGCCTCAGACGCCTGAGCGCGGTGGTCGGTGCCCTGATGTATCTCGACCCACTTTGCAATGGCAGTAAACCGCAGGTCTGGCACGATCAGATGGCGGCCATTTTGGAAGCCGAAAATGCCGATGATACGCGCCAGCGGCAGCTGACCGACCGCTTTAACAAAAGCTATCGGACCTTCGCCGACACCTATAGCCAGTGCAACGCTCAAGCCAAAAAGATCACCAAGATCTACCATACGGAAGGGCAGAACCTGCTGACCAATCTCAAGCTGAGACATACGCGCTAGGCGCATCCGCAATTAACCATACCGGTTAATTTCTACGGAAAACTTTAACCTTTTGGAAACCTTTGCCTTCATCGACCTGCAAAGCATGTTAGAACCGATACATCCCGCAAGGCACTCTCCACACGAGAGTCTCAACTGCGGGGTCGATGGTCTGAAATCAAAAGAGCAAGGTTCTAATGGGAAATTTTTCGCAAAACAAATCCGGTTGCACCCCCCAGCTAGACACCATCGAAATAGACCGCCAGAAACAAGAGGCCCTCGGCCTCCTCGATGAAATCTGGGATCAGGCCTGCGACGACGGCCTTAATCTCGATTGTCTCGCTCATGCAGCCCTGTTTCAGGCTCTTTCCAGCCTCGTTCTGGTCTATGGCGAGGAATCGGTTGCCCGCATGGTCTCCAAGTTGCCGGAACGGCTGAGATGCGGGGACTACACCCTCGGGCGCAATCTGCAATAACCATCTGTAACCGCCAAAACACAGCGCGTGTCCAATAAGCCACTTAGCCTGCTTTGTCCTTGCAATGGCCGAAGTGTCATAGGACTATGGCTGACCTCAGGACACAGACCGATGGCGGCAAATATGATGCGCTCCCTCTTTGGATTTTTTCTTGTAGCAAGCTCAAGTCTCGGGATGTCCCTCGAGGTACCCGAAGCGTCCGCACAGGGCAGTCAGGTCACCACCGAGCGGATCATCACCCTGCCCCGCTACTCGGCCTCAAGTGACGATATGCCCGCCACGGTCGGCCCCGACGCAGAAGCATCCGCCACCTCCAGGGCCAGCGTCAACGGAGAGATCAAGAGCGAAGCGCCCGTGGTGCCGCCAAATGTCGATGATGTCGAGATTGAAGACATCACAACACGCCCCTCATCGCCTCCTCCTCAGATTTTCCGCGACACAGCAGCCCTCCCGCGTCCTGTCGCGCGCATGTATGACGCGATCTACAGCGCCAGTCTGACCGGGAATATCGAGGCTCTGCGCCTTCCCATCGAGATGAATGAAATGCCGCCAGTGCTCGGTCTTGAGGGCAACGAAGGCGATCCCATTGACCAGCTGCGCGCCCTGTCGGGCGATCCTGACGGCGCAGAAATTCTCGCCATCATGGCCGAGGTGCTGGAGAGCGGCTTTGTCCATGTTGGACAAGGCACACCTCAGGAGATGTATGTCTGGCCTTACCTTGCCAACTATCCCTTCTCGGCCCTGACACAAGCTCAGAAAGTGGATCTATTCAGGCTCGTAACGTCGGGAGATGTGGAAGAGATGCAGGCCATCGGACAATATTATTTCTTCCGCCTCGGCATTGCCCCGGACGGAACGTGGCACTACTTTGTCGCAGGCGATTGAGGCTCTTTGCGATTTAGAGGCGCATCGGGCAGCTTGAACCAGCCCAAGTTTTACCCCATATTGGGGCGACACTGTGCCTTCACACCTTAACGGCACAATCCAAATTGCGGGGGCAATGAGATGGCACGGCGAAGCCGAAGAACCCGGGGAAAGCTCTTGGCCCCGCCACACGCGGACAGACAGCAATTCCACCTCGAGAAAACGGCATCGTCCTGCCCTTTTAACAACAATGCCAGCTATAGTTCGGTTGTCCGCCGCACAATCCTTTTCCAGTTGCGCCTCGCAGCAGATGGCCTTCGTGACCTGCTGCTCAGCCCCATTTGCGTGATCGCGGCGCTTCTCGGCTTGCTCAAGCCGGACAATCCAAGCTGGGCACTGGATCGCCTGATGAGCTTTGGCCGGGTGACGGACCATTGGATCAATCTGTTCGAGCAGAATGAACAATTGCCCGAACAGGAGCGCGCACAGACCAGTGATGATCTGTTCGACCATATGGAAACCGAAGTGAAGCGCCGCATGGACCCGGAAACGGTGCCCGAAGATGTATCATGGTCGAGCGGTCTTTCGGCATTTGTCGGCAAGAAACCAGCCAGCAACTGACCAACACGCGCCAGTCGTCCGCATCGATTTTTGGGTGAGCTTGGGGAAAAGCGACTGATTCACTCTATTTGCCCATCAAATAAACCCTAATCGAGCCATTCCATTGACAAATCGTGACAAAATCGTATGGTTCGGCAGAATTCTAAACGAACGCCGGTGTTTTTGGTGTGTCTGACCCCTGTTGGGCACGAGCAAAAGGCTTCCAAAACATCCGCTAACAATGGTTCCATCAACGGATGAAATTTTCGGATCTAGGCCTGAGTGATAAAGTCCTCGCAGCCGTAGAGGCAGCGGGCTATGTAGAACCCACACCAATTCAGGCACAAGCTATACCCCACGTTCTTGCCCGCAAGGATGTTCTCGGAGTCGCGCAAACCGGCACCGGGAAAACGGCATCGTTCACCCTGCCGATGCTATCGCTTCTTGAGAGTGGTAGAGCCCGTGCGCGTATGCCTCGTACGCTTATCTTGGAACCGACCCGCGAGCTTGCCGCTCAGGTTCAGCAGAGCTTTGAATCCTACGGCAAGAACCACCGTCTGACTGTTTCTCTTCTGATCGGCGGCGTATCCTTTGCCGAACAGCTGAAAAAGCTTGATCGCGGCGCAGATGTCCTGATTGCGACACCCGGCCGCCTGCTTGACCATTTCGAACGTGGCAAGCTGCTCCTGACCGGTGTTGAAACCTTTGTCGTCGATGAAGCCGACAGGATGCTCGACATGGGTTTTGTCCCCGATATCGAACGGATCTGCAAGCTTCTGCCCTTTACCCGTCAGACCGTTTTCTTCTCGGCAACCATGCCCAAGGAAATCCAGACCCTCACAGAGCAGTTTCTGCATAATCCTGTGCGGATCGAGGCGTCTCCTGCGGCATCAACCGCCAAGACGATCACCCAGCGCTTAATCGCCTCGGGCAACAAACCCTGGGACAAGCGCGAGACCTTGCGCTCGCAGATCGAAGGCGCGACCGATCTCAAAAACGCTATTGTCTTCTGCAACCGTAAGCGCGACGTGGCCACACTTCAGCGCTCGCTGTCCAAACACGGCTTCAACGCCGGCTCTCTGCATGGCGACATGGACCAGAGCTCGCGTATGGCGACGCTGGACGGCTTCAAGAATGGCACGATCAGCATTTTGGTTGCCAGCGATGTTGCTGCCCGAGGCCTCGACATCCCTACCGTGAGCCATGTTTTCAACTTCGATATGCCCACGCACGCCGAGGACTATGTCCACCGCATCGGTAGAACCGGACGCGCCGGACGCGAAGGGCTCGCAATCTCCATTGTGACCAAAGCCGACAGAAAATATGTCGATGCCATCGAGAAGCTGATCGATGAAAAGATCGAATGGCTCGGTGAAATGGACTTCACCTCGTCCGAAGGCGAAGACGACACGGCAGCGGATGCAAAACGCTCCCGCCGTGGTGGTCGGAGCAAAAAGGCCAAGAACGACGATCAATCGAACGATAATCGTCAGGCAAAGTCTGAGAACAAGCCCTCGCGGTCCAAACCCAAGCAGAGCGATAACGAACCTGCCAGCAAGCCGGACGTAGCGAAGGACCCCGCTCCCAGAAGCGAGACCAAACGGACAGCGCCCAGTCAGTCACGCGGCAACAACAATTCCCGCCGCAATCGGGATCGCGATGACAAGCAAGTGATCGGAATGGGCGATCATGTGCCAGCATTCCTGTTGCAGCCGATCCGGCCGCCCAAGAGCAGTTCCGAGGGTAGCGAAACAGCCGAATAGATTCAGCTGTTTCCCACCACACCTGCAAAAATTACCTATGGCTGCAAAATTCTGAGACACATTCGCGCTTTAGCCAGAAGATTTTTGCAAAAAAGAAGCAAAAATGTCGACTTTTCGATCAGAAAGTTCCCTACGCAAAATCGCAGAAATCATCGAAAATTTCTCAAGCCTTTGAAAATATGAGGAATTTTCGTTGTATTATCGAGCGTACAAAATCCCCCACTTAACGTCGTTTTAAGCCTTCATCGAATATTCTATTCGACATATTGGGGTAACGAGGGATCGTGTGCTAGCACACTAAGTCGATAGCGATGGAAAACGGCGACTATAAACGCACATACATTTACGGTGAGTCAGCTCTTGGCAATTTGAAGAAAAATCAAATGCCCGCTTATCCGCGCAATTATGAGATCTGGTACACCTATGCAGCCGGCTTCAACCGGGGCCTGAACAAGGCCATAAACGATATTCTGCGAGCCCATGGCACCATCACGCCAGGCCAACTCGACACGATTTATTCCGAACATCTTGCTCCCAACCGCCTCAACGATCGCATCGAGGAGGTCGGCGGCAAGATATCGACGGAACTGCGCTCCATTGTGCGCGAAGTCGAAGAATATGTCAGCACCGCAAGCAACTATGGTGATGCTCTTGTTGGTGCGTCGAAAAACCTGTCAATGACGGAAGACCGTCAGGTCATTCGCCAGATTGTCTCCGAGCTCATCAATGAAACCAAGGATGTGGAAGAGCAGAACCGCGCCTTGAGCGAACAGCTCGCAACTTCGCAGGCGCAAGTCGTGGAACTGCGTGAAACGCTCGATACCATCCGGTACGAGTCCCTCACCGACGATCTGACCACCCTTGCCAATCGCAAGCATTTTGATCGATCGCTGCAACAGGCCATGGAAGAAGCAGAACACACCGGTGATCCGCTGACACTTCTGATGACCGACATCGACCATTTCAAAAAGTTCAATGACACATTCGGACACCAGACAGGCGATCAGGTCCTGCGCCTCGTTGCGATCGCGGTGAAACAGAATGTGAAGGGTCAGGACATCCCCTGCCGTTATGGTGGCGAAGAATTTGCGGTCATCCTGCCCAAGACGAACCTGCGGCAGGCTCTAGCCGTGGCAGAAAATATCCGCAAGGCTGTGATGGCCAAGGAACTGATCAAGCGCTCTACCGGCGAAAATCTCGGCAGGATCACAATTTCCATTGGGTGTTCGAGCTACGCTCCGGGCGATTCGATTCAGGAAGTGATCGAGCGTGCCGACCAGTGTCTCTATGCAGCCAAACGCAGCGGGCGCAATCTGGTCAAGTGCGAAACCGATCCGGACGTGGATGTGCTGGAAACAGCCATCACCACGACAGGCGCGGCATAGTCCTGAAAGACAATGTGAAGACAAACAAAAAGCGGCCCGAGAGCCGCTTTTTTGTATTCGAATTTCTTCTCAAACTCTGGGTCTCAGCCTGATCCAACTCACTGCGCCGCCTTGAGCGCCTCAAGCTTGGATGGATCAACCGGCGTCAGCGACACCGACTCGCCACAGCCGCAAGCCGACGATTCATTGGGATTGTTGAAGGTAAAGCCCGTGCGGAACTTGCCCACCTCGTAGCCCATCTCCGTGCCGAGCAGAAAGAGAACGGCTTTCGGGTCAACAAAGACCGAAACCCCTTTCTCTTCGACCACATCATCGGCAGGATCGATATCCACGACTTTGTCCAGAACATATTCCATACCTGCGCAGCCACCATTTTTCACCCCGATGCGAATGCCCTTGATGGCAACGTCCGAGGATTCCATAATGGTCCGGATGCGCTCCGCTGCGTCATCACTGATGCTTAGTACGTTGAATTTGCCTGCCATTTCCAGCTTTCCTCAACGGTGCGAACAGTCGCACCATTTGTGTCTGTCGAGTTCATGTCTTGCTACTGTCCCTTGATATGGGGTCAGTACCAATTGATCGCAATCTTGGCTTCTTCACTCATGCGATCTGGAGTCCACGGCGGATCAAAAACCATATTGACGGTCACGAGCCCCACGCCAGCGACGGAACTCACCGCATTTTCTACCCAGCCGGGCATTTCACCCGCAACTGGACAGCCAGGGGCCGTGAGCGTCATGTCGACCTCGACATTGCGATCATCATCGATATCGACCCGGTAGATCAGGCCGATTTCATAGATGTCTGCCGGAATCTCCGGGTCATAAACCGTCTTCAGAGCCGCAATGATGTCTTGCGTCAAGCGCTCCAGTTCATCCGCAGGGATTCCCGCCGCCTGCTCAATGCTTGGCATATTCGGCTCGGCAAACTCGGTCTCTGGTTGGGTTTCACTCATCATCTCATATCCGTTTACTTCAGACGCATTCCAATAGGGATCCAGTCGCAACACTGATCAGCCAAAAAAGTCTCTTGCTTTCATCAAGGCCTCTGCAAGGGAATCCACTTCCTGCTTCGTATTGTAAAGACCAAACGACGCACGGCAAGTCGATGTGACACCAAAGCGTGTCATCAACGGCTGCGCACAGTGCGTCCCGGCCCTGACTGCAATGCCCGACCGGTCAATAACCATCGATATATCATGGGCATGAATTCCTTCCATTTCAAAGGAAACGATCGCACCCTTGTTCTTGGCCTGCCCGATGATCCGCAGAGAATTGATCGCGGAAAGTCGCTCGTGCGCATAGGCACACAGGTCGGCTTCATGGGCGGCAATGGCTTCGCGGCCTATCCCTTCCATATAGTCAAGGGCAACGCCCAATCCAATAGCCTGCACGATCGGAGGCGTTCCAGCCTCAAATTTATGCGGCACCTCGCCATAGGTCACACCATCAAGGGTCACGTCCTTGATCATCTCGCCCCCACCCATATAGGGCGGCATGGCATCAAGCAGCTCCATTTTGCCATAAAGCACGCCGATCCCGGAAGGGCCATAAAGCTTGTGGCCCGTGATGGCATAGAAGTCGGCATCCAGATCCTGCACATCAATCGGCATGTGAACAGCGCTCTGGCTGCCATCAACCAGCACCTTGGCTCCAGCCGCATGGGCCTTCTCGATGACCTCCTTGATCGGCACGATGGTCCCCAGCGCATTGGACATATGCGTGATGGCGACGATCTTGGTCTTCTCGCTGAGGAGCGCTTCGAACTCTTCCATCAGGAAGTTGCCCTCATCATCCACCGGCGCCCATTTGATGGTCACACCGAAGCGCTCGCGAAAGAAATTCCACGGCACGATGTTGGAATGATGCTCCATGATCGAGAGGATGATCTCATCCCCTTCTTTGAGCACCATGCCACCATAGGAACTGGCGACCAGATTGATCGCCTCGGTCGAGGACCGCGTGAAAACCAGATTGTTCACCGAAGGCGCATTGAGAAAGCGGCGCACTTTCTCGCGTGCCGCCTCGAAATTGTCTGTCGCCATATTGGAAAGGAAATGCAGCCCGCGATGCACATTGGCGTAGCCCTGAGAATAGCTCTCGGTAATCGCGTCAATCACCGCCCGAGGCTTCTGGGCCGACGCGCCGTTGTCCAGATACACAAGCGGCTTGCCATAAACCTCCCGCGACAGAATGGGAAAGTCTGCTCGAATGGCGTCGATATCATAAGCGGCCGCAGGGGCCAGTGCTGGTGACTGCATGATCCATCATCCTGAATTGGAAGCAGGACCGATCAAACGGTCCTGCATTTTGCACACTCAGTATTCCACGCCAAGACGCTCGGCTACATAGCCTTCCAGCGCTTCAACGAACTGTTCATTGGAGACATTCTCAATCGCTTCTGCAAGGAAGGCGAGAACGAGCATCTTCTTGGCATAGTCGGCCGGAATGCCGCGCGCCTTGAGATAGAAGAGCAGGTCTTCATCAAGCTCACCACACGTCGCACCATGGGCACAAATCACATCGTCAGCATAGATCTCCAGCTCGGGCTTGTTGTAGAAAGCCGCATCTTCGGACAGAAGAAGCGCCTGGCTCATCATTTGCCCGTCCGTTTTCTGAGCAATTTGGCGAACGATGATCTTGCCTTGGAACACGCCTTCGGCCTTGTCATCCATCACCGTGCGATACTGCTCCTTGGAATTGCAGTTGGGCACGGCATGATCGACAAACAGCGTGATATCACTGTGCTGGGTCCCATCAACGATGGTTGTCCCGAACAGCTCGGCATCACTGAATTCGCCTTCGAAGCGCACGAAGGCCTGAGAGCGAACGAACTTGCCACCGGTCGACATGGTGAAATGCTCGAACTTGCACTCGGCACCGAGGATCGCCGTCGTGGACCCGACGTGAATGGCGTCCGCTCCGTCATTGAGCATACGCATCACGTTGACATTCGCCCCGTCGGCGATGCGGTAGTCGATCGCGCTGTTGAGCTGATAGGCATCGTCATCACCGACATAGCTTTCCAGCAAATCGACATGAACGCCCTTGGCCACCACAACGCGGTTGCGAATGGTCGACATGCCACCACCGATCATCACGTTGCGGATTTCGATGGGTTTATCAAGCTCCACCCCTTCGGCAATCTCGATGATCACACCGTCCTGCAACAGGGCGGTGTTGAGCGATAAGGCCATATCACCATCACTGATTTCAGGTGCATCAAGAGCGAATTGCCCCGCCTGCAACGCATCAGAAACCGAGGTGATCCGCACCTTGTCACCGAGCGCATCCAGATCGGACAGATCGGGACGGAAAGCACCATTGGCGATCACCAGACGATTGCGTTCAACGCCCTTGAAGACCCGTGCGGTATCAAGCTGTTCGGACAGTTTGGCGTCATCCACCGGTCCGGCAAGCGCCAGATTGGCTGGCATGACACGCTTGAGATCGGAGTATTTCCACTCTTCGACCCGCTTGTTCGGCAGGCCGGTCTCGGAAAACTTGCTGGCAGCCGCAGACCGAAGAGCCGCGAACCCGGACGTTCCGGGAAGCTCGCTCTGCACGGTCTTCAAAACCGACTCCATGGCCTCGTCCGAGGCCGTCTTTACTACAGGAAGTACCATTGTTGTTCCTCCCGCTTACGCTGCTTCGCCGGTGAACTGGGCATAGCCTTTTTCTTCCAGCTCGAGCGCGAGGTCCTTGTCGCCGGTCTTCACGATCTGGCCCTTGTACATCACATGCACAACGTCCGGCACGATATAGTCGAGCAAGCGCTGATAGTGGGTGATGATGAGCATGGAACGCTCTGGCGAACGCAGGGCATTCACACCATCGGACACGATGCGAAGCGCGTCGATATCGAGACCGGAGTCGGTCTCGTCAAGAATGCAGAGCTTGGGCTCCAAAAGTGCCATCTGAAGGATCTCGTTGCGTTTCTTCTCGCCACCGGAAAAACCGACGTTGAGCGGACGACGCAGCATTTCTTGACTGACATTCAAGCTTGCTGATAGTGCTTTGACTTTCTTCATGAAATCCGGTGTGCTGATTTCGCCTTCCTCGCGCGCGACGCGCTGCGCATTGAGCGCGGTCTTCAGGAAGGTCATGTTCGACACGCCCGGAATTTCAATCGGATACTGCATGGCAAGAAACAGGCCGACGGCAGCGCGCTCTTCCGGTTCCATCTCCAGAACATTCTCACCATAGAAGAGCACTTCGCCCTCGGTGATTTCATAGTCGTCCTTGCCCGCCAGCACATAGGAGAGCGTGGACTTGCCAGAGCCGTTTGGGCCCATGATGGCGTGTACTTCACCAGCCTTGATGGTCAGGTTGATACCATTGAGGATTTTGTTGCCTTCGACTTCGGCATGAAGATTTTTGATTTCCAACATCGCATTGTTCCTTTTGGGGCGTCAGCGTCTCAGCTTTCGCCATCCCAATAATCGTATGCATCGGACAAGCGTCCGATATGTTTGAATTCGGCTTTGTGCAAGGATCCGTCTTCGCTTCGGGCAATGACCACAAACTTTCCAGAATCGGGATACTCGACAACCTCGGGCTGAAGCAGAGTGGATAGAGCCAAATATTTCATTGGCAATGAACCGGTGTTGATGATCTGATGTGCATTCTCTGCTCCACCCACCGGCGCTGCTAGCAAATCACCCGCCTTCACCGCATGAGTTTGATCTCCAAACCGGTAGCTCCCCTCACCTTCAAGGATGAAGAAAGCCTCTTCGTTGCTTGAATGAACATGAAAAGGAACGGCCTTCTTGCCCGGCTCCAGCACAACAATGCTGCATCCGATTTTTTCAAGACCGACCAGAGACCCAAGTCGTGCTCTCAAGCACCGGTACTGATCACCGTTGCCGAATTCTGCCAATTCCAAATCAGCAATATTGGCAATCGGATTTTTCGTTTCATTGGCCATGGAAACACCCTAACCCACTGACCCTTCAAGCGAGATATTGATCAGCTTCTGCGCTTCGACGGCAAACTCCATCGGCAGTTGCTGGATCACATCCTTGACGAACCCGTTGACGATAAGCGCAACCGCTTCTTCTTCACCGATGCCGCGAGCCCGGCAATAGAACATCTGATCATCAGATATCTTGGAGGTCGTTGCCTCATGCTCGAAGATGGCAGATGCGTTCTTGCTCTCGATATAGGGCACGGTGTGAGCGCCACACTGATCCCCGATCAACAGACTGTCGCACTGGGTGAAGTTTCGCGCGTTGGAGGCCTTCTTGTTGGCCGCGACAAGCCCGCGATAGGTGTTGTTCGACCGTCCGGCGGAAATCCCCTTGGAGATGATCCTTGATGAGGTGTTCTTGCCCAGATGGGTCATCTTGGTGCCGCTGTCGATCTGCTGATAGCCGTTCGAGATGGCAATCGAGTAGAATTCGCCAACGGTGTTGTCACCACGCAGGATGCAGCTGGGGTATTTCCATGTGATCGCAGAGCCGGTCTCGACCTGTGTCCAGGAAATCTTGGCATTGTCCTCGCGGCAGTCACCTCGCTTGGTCACGAAGTTGTAGATGCCACCCTTGCCTTCGCTGTCGCCCGGATACCAGTTCTGGACCGTCGAATATTTGATTTCGGCGTCTTCCAGAGCAATCAGTTCCACCACGGCAGCATGAAGCTGGTTCTCGTCACGCTGCGGCGCGGTGCAGCCTTCGAGATAGGAGACGTAAGACCCCTTGTCCGCAATGATCAACGTGCGCTCGAACTGTCCGGTGTTCTGCTCATTGATGCGGAAATAGGTGGACAGCTCCATTGGGCAGCGAACACCCGGCGGCACATAGACGAACGAGCCGTCAGTAAAGACCGCGCTGTTCAGCGTTGCATAGAAGTTGTCAGAAACAGGCACGACCGACGCCAGATACTTCTTCACCAGCTCGGGATGCTCACGGATCGCTTCGGATATCGAGCAGAAGATCACGCCAGCCTTGTGCAGCTCTTCCTTGAAGGTCGTTGCAACTGAAACGGAATCAAACACCGCATCAACGGCAACCCTGGAATACTGGCGGTTTTCTTCCGAAACACCGGCGAGGATTTCCTGTTCCTGAAGCGGAATGCCAAGCTTGGCGTAGGTGCTCAGAAGCTCCGGATCCACCTCATCAAGGCTGTTCGGCCCTTCGGCCACCTTGGGTGCGGAATAATAATAGATATCGTTGAATTTCGGCTTCGGGTATTCGAGCTTGGCCCACGTCGGCTCTTCCATGGTCAGCCAGCGCTTGTACGCTTCCAGCCGCCATTCGAGCATCCATTCCGGCTCGTCCTTCTTGGCCGAGATGAAACGGATGATGTCTTCATTCAAACCGATCGGGGCTTTTTCAGACTCGATGTCCGTCACAAAGCCATATTTATATTGGTCAACGTCGATCTGCTTTACCTGATCGACCGTTTCCTTAACAGCAGCCATGCGCCACTCCATGTTTTGCGGTTTCAAAGACCGCCGGTCTACGGGTCAAACGCCCTGCTCTCTGCTTCATCGATGATCTGATGCTGGCCCATCAGCAAGGTGAAACCGTCCTGGGATGTCCGATTGCAGACTGTAAAACATCCCATTCCACCTTGATATCAGCGTCCCGACTGAGCGGAACCGCCAACACATCCATTCCAATTTCTGCACACATCACGTGCGCTCAAAACTTTCCATTACCCTTATATAGGGATTCCGAAACGACAAACTCAACAATTCACCCGGCTTTTCTTGAGTATTTCGCACATATTTTCTCAAGAGCTCCCAACAAGTGCTCGACATCCGCCTCAGAACTGCTCCAGCCAAGGCTCATGCGGATGGCGCCAGATGCCAGTTCAGCGTCATATCCCATGGCCGACAGCACGTGGGATGCGGACACCTTGCCCGATGAGCAGGCAGACCCGGAACTCACTGCAACACCAGCCAGATCAAGCTGGATGAGCACCGTCTCCCCCTTCAGGCCAGGAACCACAAACTGGCATGTGTTGCCCACACGCGATGCCGCGGCCCCGAAGATTTCCACCTCAGGCGCGATCTCGGTCAAACGGGCCTCAAAGGCGTTCCGCAATTTGGTCTGGATCGCAATGCCATTTTCACCGCTCAGAGCGTCTTTGGCCAGAACGCAAGCCTCGCCAAACCCGACAATCCCTGCGACATTTTCGGTCCCCGCCCGCAAGCGGTGCTCCTGCGGGCCGCCTGTCAACAAGGGTTCCGGCTCCAGCCCCTCAGCGGCCATCACCAGAGCACCAACGCCCTGCGGCCCACCCAGTTTATGCGCGGACAGCGACAGACTGGTGCATCCAAGCGTCTCGATATCGAACGGAATACGCCCGGCGGCCTGTACGGCATCAAGATGGAAATAGGCGTCATACACTTGTGCCAATTCGGCAATCTCTGCGATCGGCTGGATGACGCCGGTTTCGCTGTTCACCGCCATCACGGCGATCAGAGCACGCCCGTGACGGCGGTCATGATCATCGAGCCGAGCACGCAAGGCGCCAAGATCAATGACACCGGCCCGGTCAACCGGAATTTCGCTCCGCTCGCGCACAGAAAAGCGTCCACCGGACAGAACCGACGGATGCTCGATGGCACTGATAAAAAGATGAGAGGCTGAAGCGGGCTGGAATTCCTCTTTCATTCCCTTGCCGAGCGCCAGCATATTGGCTTCGCTCGCACCGGAGGTCAGGATGACATGCCCTGCCTTGGCCCCGACCAGATCGGCCACCTTTGCCCGGGCGGCTTCGACCAGCGCGCGCGCCGCACGCCCTTCGCGATGCACGGACGACGGATTGCCGATGGTGCCATAAGCATCAAGCATCGCGTCCCGCACGGCAGGCCGGAGAGGGGATGTCGCATTGTGATCAAGATAAGCGCGGGTCATAGCCTTGATTATCTACCTTGAGATGCACAGATTAGAGTTTGCCTTTTCGGACCGCACAGACATCAAACACTCAATAATTCGGCCAACTCGTCTAAAAGACTTGAAATGACACTCTTTCTTTGTGCTATGAAGGGCGGACAAATGGATCTAGCCACCTCTAGTTTTGAATGGTTCTAAAAATACGCTATTAAACTTGTCTCTATCAGTCAAGTTATAACCATTCGACACATCGCAGGTAATTTGTATTTACACATATTTGTCCTGCGTGATCGTGGCGCGATCCTGACGAGACAACCATAAAGAGAGGACCGGGCACTCTATGCCAGAGGTAATCTTCAACGGCCCTTCGGGGCGCCTGGAAGGCCGTCTTCATCCTTCCAAAAACCGCAAAGCTCCGATCGCACTCATCCTGCATCCGCATCCCCGCTTCGGCGGCACCATGAACAACGAGATTATCTATCATCTCTATTACATGTTTGCCCGCCGCGGGTTCACGGTTCTGCGGTTCAACTTCCGCGGCGTCGGCCGCTCGCAAGGCACATTCGATCACGGTGTAGGAGAGCTGTCCGATGCTGCTGCTGCGCTCGACTGGGTCCAGACCTTCCATTCCGAAGCACCGGGCGTCTGGATTGCAGGCTTCTCCTTTGGTGCCTGGATCGGCATGCAGCTTCTGATGCGCCGCCCGGAAGTCGAGGGCTTCATCTCGATCGCGCCACCGGCGAACCTCTATGACTTCTCCTTCCTTGCCCCCTGCCCGTCCTCCGGTCTCATCACTCACGGCGGCATGGACAAGGTCGTGCCGCACAAGGATGTTCAGGCCCTCGTTGACAAGCTCAAGACCCAAAAGGGCATTGTCATCGATCAGGAGATCATTCCCGGTGCCAACCACTTCTTCAAGGAAGAGACGGATCAGTTGATCAATGTCTGCGCCAACTATCTTGATCAGCGCATCGGCTTCGACCCGACCCAGCTTGAAGATTTTTCCGAAAGCGATGACGACGAAGACGCCTAGCGTCCGCCTCTGACAGGTTTGGATCAGTCGCAAGAAATCACGGCCGCCTCACAAGGGCGGCCTTTTCATTTTTGTAAAACGCCAGATTTGCAAAAGGCCAGCCGCTCTGAATGCTCCTGATCGGCGTAATTTCCCGGCACATCCACCATGCCAATTGCCCTCACCGCACCTATATCTTGTCGGCAGGCATGGCCATCACACCACCCGGCATTGGCGCGGCGACGCCGGTCGTCCCCGGGAACGTCAGCGGCAGTCCTTTCCGTGAGCGGATCGCCAGATAGGCAAAGGCCTCGGCTTCCAGAGCATCCCCACGCCAGCCGAGCGCATCAGCCCCCATGACAGGCATGTCCAGTGCCTCTGACAATTGTGCCATCATCCAGTCATTGCGTTGCCCACCGCCACATATGATGGCCATCGTGGCAGCGCCGCCAAACCGCACTTCCATATGTTCAAGGCCAAGACAGATCGTCTCGACCGTGAACGCCGTCAGGGTTGCAGCGCCATCCTCCGTCGAAAGCTGCGCCACCGGCTCGATATCAAAGGCATTGCGATCGAGCGACTTGGGCGCCTCACGCTTGAAATAGGGATTGCCCATCAGGCCAAGCAGCGCCAGAAAATCAACCTGACCTTTTGCCGCGATCTGGCCGCCTTTATCCATCGAGACATCCGCACGCGCCCGCACCCAATCATTGATCAGCGCGTTGCCCGGCCCACTGTCAAACGCCATGAGACCACCATCCGCACCAATCCATGTGATGTTGGCAACCCCGCCGATATTGACCACCGCAACAGGCGGCGTCACGGGGATGCTGCTCGCACCAACAAGCGCCTGATGATAGATCGGCACAAGCGGCGCGCCCTGCCCGCCAGCGTCAACATCGGCAGCGCGAAAATCATGCACAACGGGCAAACCAGTCGCATCAGCCAGCGCCTGTCCGTCTCCGATCTGCATCGTGACCCCCGCAGCCGGATTGTGCCAGACCGTCTGGCCATGGAACCCGACAAGATCCGGGCGAAAACCTTCCGCCCCTTTGCCGGCTAACAGCTGCGCGACAGCCTCTGCATGCGCCTTGGTGATCATCGCCTCAGCCTCAGGCAGGCACCCCGGCCTTGCGTCCCGATCCTCAAGCCCACGGGCATCATCAAGCGCCTGACGCAAGAGATCCTGCTCAGCGCCGTCATAGGGCCGAAAGGCCGGCGCGATGGGGCGAACAGCCGCTTCACCATCGCTCTCAATCAGCGCAGCATCGACGCCATCGCAGGAAGTTCCGCTCATCAAGCCCACCGCCAGAATGCTTTTCTTCTGATTTTCTGCCAATTTTCTTCCCCTTCGTGCAAATGCGATGGTGAATTCTCTTCTGAACTTTGCTAGACCAACGATCCTGAGGCTCTTTGCGGTGCGCCCGGCATCGCGTCTTGCGCATGCGACTCAAGAGCCAAGATTAGCAGTAACAACCGTTTAATTAAGGAGAAAAGCGGCAATGACCGCCTTCAAATCCGAATTTCTTCACACCCTGAATGAGCGTGGCTTCATTCATCAGTGCTCGGACCCGGAAGGGTTGGACAAACTCTTTTGCAATGAAACGGTGACTGCCTATATCGGCTATGATTGCACGGCTCCCTCGGTTCATGTCGGCAATCTGGTGTCCATGATGATCCTGCACTGGATGCAGAAAACCGGCCATCGCCCCATCGCCCTGATGGGTGGCGGCACCACGATGGTGGGTGATCCGTCCGGCCGGGACGAGAGCCGCCTGCTTCTGACGCCAGAAAAGATCCAGTCCAACAAGGACAGCATCCGCGAGATTTTCTCCAAGCTGCTGACCTTTGGTGATGGTCCGACCGATGCCGTTCAGGAAGACAATGCCAACTGGTTACTCGATCTCAATTATGTCGAATTCCTTCGCGACATTGGCAGCAAATTCTCGGTCAACCAGATGCTGGCCCGCGATGCTGTGCGTCTGCGTCTTGAACGCGAGCAGGCCCTCAGCTTCCTTGAATTCAACTACATGATCCTTCAGGCCTATGACTACACGGTGCTGAACAAGAAATATAACTGCAAGCTTCAGATGGGCGGCTCGGATCAGTGGGGCAACATCGTCTCCGGCATCGACCTCTGCCGTCGCATGAACGGGGTTGAGACCTATGGTGTCACCGTGCCACTGATCACCAAATCCGACGGATCCAAAATGGGCAAGTCGGTTGATGGTGCCGTCTGGCTGCGCGCGGATATGTACAGCCCCTACGACTACTGGCAGTTCTGGCGCAACGTCAGTGATGCCGACGTCGGACGCTTCCTGCGCCTTTACACCACAATGCCGATGGACGAAGTCCGCCGCCTTGAAGCGCTGGAAGGCAACGAGTTGAACGAGGCCAAGAAAATCCTCGCAACCGAGGCAACGGCTCTAATTCATAGTCGCGCCGATGCCGAACAGGCCGCCGAAACGGCTCGCAAGACCTTCGAGGAAGGTCTGGGCGCGACTGCCAATCTGCCGACCATCGAGATTGCCAAAAGTGATCTTGAAGCGGGTATGGGCATCCTTTCCGCCTTCGTCACCGCCGGGCTTGCAAAATCCAATGGCGACGCGCGCCGGTCGATCAAGGGCGGAGCTCTCAAGATCAACGACGCAACGGTCAGTGACGACAGCACCAGTCTCGGTCTGGAAGACGTCAATCAGGACGGCGTGATCAAGCTCTCTATGGGCAAGAAAAAGCACGTCCTGCTGAAACTCGCCTGATCACTCATTTTCAGCGATGATCAAGGCCCAATATAAAAGGCTCCCCACGCTTGGTGCGGGAGCCTTTTTTGATCTCCGATCCAGATTTCCTCAGCGGAATTCGAAGAGTTTGCGCAAGACACCGGGAGCAAGGATCGACGCCGGATTGACCACCACCGTTGGATTCCCCAACTTGCCCTTGATCTGATAGGTAAGCCCAAGCAGCCCCTCGTTCTTTCGGTTGCCCAACGCTCGACCGATGAGCGGCAGACGCGAGAAGATGTTGTTCACCGTATAGGCAGGAATATAGGTCCCGGACAGCGAAAGCCCCTTGTTGCGCATGTCGATGGTCCCGCTCACGGTAGCGCCCAGCACGGGCCCTTTGAGAACGCCGCTTGTCACGGCATAGATGCCTTTCGTGCCGGAATAATTGATCGTGAAACGCTCGAACTGGCTGTTCACCTGTTTGGTGGAAAGGGTACTCGCACGCTGCTGTGCCACCTCGCCGCTGATATTGAAATCCTTGACATAGACCGATCCGGATATTTCGTCCCAGCCATTGCGCAGCACGACCGAGAGATCAAGCCGGCCGCCGATCACCCGATCAATGACACCCATGAAACGGAACAGAGCTCCCGCATTGCCCGTAGAAACATGCAGCACGGGTTGCTTGGCGGCTTTGGTGCTCACCTCAAGAGAGGATTGGCCATCAAGCAGGCCGCGAACGCGAACGGATTTGACTTTTCCTCTTTCAACGTGCTGGCTGCCTTCAAAATTGGTAATGGTGTGCCCTGACAAGCCAATCACCTTGTCGAAGCTTGCATTGATCACATAGCCCGACTGCATCGGCGGCGCGCCCTCACCCGATGCACCAAGATTGCTCGCAAGCAGTTTCCCCCGCAGATCGAGTATGCTGCCCGTTGCGCGCAGGGTATAGAAGTTCTTCTTGCTCTGAACCACATCAAGTCGCAGGCGATCACCTCGGCTCAACTCAAGCTTGGAGATGGTCAGGCTCTTGAGGCCCTCTTTGGCATGCAGCTCCGCGGCCCCTTCCGCCTTGAAGCCATCGCCGGAAATGCTGATATTCTCAACCGTGACATCATCGCCCGACTGGATGACATCGAAGGTCGCCTTGCCCGATACATTGGGTTTCTTGCGCCAGCCAATTTCATCCATCACCAGTGATGCCTTGCTGAGGTCGACCTCGACCTTCGTCACGCTGCGTGCACCACCGCTTTGGGCAATCTTGACAGCAACGGGACCACGAAGCCATTTGTCGAGATCAAGTCCGAGATTGCGTCGGTCGTCATCGAAGAGCTGCAACTGGAAATTCGAGGCCAGTTCCACCGAGTCGTCTGTCGACGTCGTCAGATCAAGATTTGTCTTGATGCCGTCCATCACCCCATTGCCTGCAATGTCGATGCGCTTGCCATCGGTCCCAATGGTCAGAGTCGCATCCTTGATGCTATGCCCCCGAATGTTGTTCCGGCTCGAGAAATCCTCCAGCGTGATCTTCGCGCTGTAAACGACATCGTCCTGCTTCAAATTCTTGATGAATGGAAAGGACACCTGCACGCGTGCCTTGGCCCTGCCTGCCACATCGTCGGGCGTGTGTTTCTCCTTGGCCAAAACATGCAGCGGCGCACTGTCGACAATTTCACCCAGCGCCTTGGCCGATCCGGATCCTTCCAGCATGATGATCCCGGTTGCCGGTTTTTCGGAATGGTCCGGGATCTCGATCCGGCCTGAGGAAATGGTGAAGGACCGCTCACCCTTGGTGATGAATCGCCCTTTCGTCAGGTTCGAAACAAAAGTTCGCCCTGTCACCAATCCCGTTCCGTTGACACCGACAGCTGGCGGAAAATCACCAAATCCCTTGAACCGCGCATTCTTGACGCCGAAGGTCATGTTGACCGCATCATCGGGCAGCACCAACCGCCCCTGTTCGTTGCGTTTCAGCATGCTCTGGGTCAGCGCGAGGTCAACAGTCGCTCCGGTCAATTCACCTTTTTCGACATTCTCGATCACCCATTTTCGGGCACCATTGGCCACACTGATCGGCCACATTTGGGTCAGCAGATCATAGGGCATCTGAGAGATCACAAACGTCATCCCCGTAGTCAATTCGCCTCCGACCATGGCCATGGAGCCACTGCCCTGAATCGACCCTTCATCCGCCAGCATGGCGACACGATCAATTGTCGCAATGCCGGTGTCCCGACCGATCTTGGTATTGAGGATGAACTTGTTGAGCTTTTCGGGCGGCAAGGGATTGTCCCGTGCAGCAAGGGTGATATCGGTCCCCTCCAGAGCAATGCGGATATCGCCTTTACGAGACTTGGGCCAGATGGCCAACCCCTTGAACGCACCGCCGGTTTCACCAAAATGCACATCACCGCGCGTCAGCCTGAGAGCCCGCAATCTCGGCACCCATTCAAACCGGAAACTGGCCTCATCAAGCAGAGCCGTATCTTTCTCGCCAAAATCAAGCTGCCCTGCCCCAACATCGAGCGCAGCGAGCATGCCAACCAGCTCTCCCTTGAGATCAAAGTCGAGACGTGCCCCACCATAGAAGGGTGAAGAGAACTGAAATCCTGGGCGGTCGTTGTCGAGTTCGGGAGAAAAATCAGCCAGAGCAACATCTGCAAAACGGAATTCGATGGACCGCCCCTCGACACCGCGCTCCTCTTCCGGCATGGGGAATTCAGCCATGGCGAAACCGATGCGGCCATTGCTCCCATCCGCAGCAAAATCGATCCGCCAGAGATTGTCTTTCTCACCAATGGGATTGTAGGAAAACGCGACTTTTTCAAAGGTGCGTGATCGTCCATCAATCGCATCATCGAAGGTCACCTGAGTGTCGCGAATGAGGATCCTTGGCGGCCGCTTTTTCAAGTCATCATCCGCAAGCGGACGGATCGCACGACGCATCGCATAGATGTAGGACACGAACCCCGGTTCGCTTGCGTCATAGAAGATCGCCTCGGAGCGTACTGGCGGCCCCACCACCTCTTCCATGGCGCCGGGATCCTGACCGGCAATGAGAAAGCGTCCGCGTTCATCGCGTTCAACATGCGCCCTCATGCTGGGAATGAAGATCATGGAAGGACGGAATCGCCTGTCGAACAGATCCATCAATCCCGCTTCAAGATCGATGCGGGGCGCTGAAAGAAGAATTCGCTCACCCTCGCGCAGGGTTACATTGGACAGCCTGAGGGCCACAAGACCATTTTCAGCAAGGCTGATCTGGGCATCCTCGATATCCAGCATCTGCCCTTCAGGAAGACGGTCCGCCGCTTCTTCTTCGATTTCCGTGAGAAAAGAGCTGACCGACAAGGGAGAGATCCAAAGACGCAGCGCGCCAAGACCGATCACCAGACAGAGAACAAGGACGAGGCCTCCCAGAACATAAAGGATCTTGCGGACAACTGGGCGACGCTTTTTCCCGTTCGGCCCCTCGCCACCTTCGGAAAGGTTGCCCTTGGCTGACTGTTCAGCGGGTATACCGTTCAATTCGTCAGCCAAACTGCGTCGCCTCCCTATGTTCTTGTCTCTTCCCAAATCGGATTTCAGACGCCATTGCAAGTCCTGAGAACCTGATCACGCTTGTTCTGTTAGGCTAGAATCGGGCCCTTAACAAGAATTATCAAAATCCGAGTTGGTTCGATCAAGGGAATATGCCCAAATATACCGGCTTATCCGGTCTCGAATTGGTCCGGAGCTTCCAAAAACCCGTATCAGGAAGCACAAGCCACGATCCGTGCAAAAGAATGGTGCGAAAAAGGGACGAAAGGATGACGACATGACAGACAAGGCAACAGTGCTGGAACAGGGAGATACCGCTCCGGATTTCTCACTCCCGACCAACGGCTCCGGTACAGTGACGCTCAGCGCTCTGCAGGGAAACCCGGTTGTGGTCTATTTTTATCCAAAGGACAACACGCCGGGCTGCACCACAGAAGCCCTCGATTTCAGCGCCCTCAAGGATGAATTTGCAAGCCTTGACACCACCATCATCGGCATCTCGCCTGATAGCGTGAAAAAGCATGACAACTTCGTCGCCAAACATGACTTGACGATTCTTCTGGCCAGTGATGAAGACACCAGCACGTGTGAAGCCTATGGCATCTGGGGTGAGAAGAAGATGTATGGCAAGACCTTCATGGGCGTCGAACGCAGCACGTTTCTCATTGACAAAGAAGGTAAAATTGCCAAGGTCTGGCGCAAGGTGAAAGTCAAGAACCACGCGTCAGACGTGCTTGATGCCGTCCGGACGCTGGACAAGTAATCCAATGGCAATGCCGGGGAAGACCGTCCAGCGGCCGCCCCGGCATCGCTCTCAAAAAAGCAAGATTCTCATGCCATCCCCTCTTTTTCCTTAACTCTTGCTGCCTTACCGGCCCGGCGACTAAGCTACGGTTTTTACGAAGATTTAACCTTCAGGCATCGCGCCTCAAAACAGCTCAAGTAACGAAATATTAACCATACCAAGGCTTTAATTATCGCAGTCGAAGACCAGTAAACGAGTTGGGCTGCACATGTTGTCAGATGGTAGACGCCGGAATTTCGGTCGCCGAAAGGAGCCGCATCGCATCATCATTGCGCATGGCGATGTGGTACAGGATTTTACCGTACGCCCATGGATCATGTCTTCCGTCTTTGGACTCGGTTTGGTTTTCAGCCTTCTTTATCTTTCCGCCACGACATATTTGGTCTTTCGCGATGAGGTCATCAGCTTCTCGCGCGCCGAACAGGCCCAGGTGCAAGCGGCCTATGAGGATCGCATTGCGCAATTGCGGTCGCAGCTTGATCGCGTCGCCAGCCGCCAGATGATTGATCAACAGGCGATTGAGACCCATGTGCAGCATCTCATGCGCAAACAGGCGGATTTCGAAGCCTACTCTTCCGTCCTTGAACCGATCATCGAAAAGGCGCGCAAGGCCGGTGTCGCCATCCGTTCCGAGTTGAACGTCCCGATCCCGCGCCCTGCACCATGGCGCGAGAAGGAAAATCTCGAAGCCAGCACCAAGTCAGCACAAGTCGAGCAGCCGAAATTGGCAATCGCCAGCGCAAGCAACATCAGCGCCTTTCAATCGCCAAGCCATATCTCTGGGCGGTTCAAGGAACTCACACAGCTGGGCTTCCGATCCTCTCATTCGCTTGATGACACCCCGGACATCACAGGCAGCATCGTGGTTGCCGAAGCCTTGCCGCTCGGGCTGGAACAGCCCAGCATTCTCGACACCCCGGCAGTCGCGGAGGGCAATCAGACGGTCGTCAAGCTCGCAGACGCTGCAAACCGCCTAGAAACGGAAATGCTCGATAGTCAGGTCATCCTGCACAATCTGCTCAATGACCTGCAGCGCAAATCCACGCGGGTTGAAGCGCGCATCGCCAAACTGGGCATCAAGGTTCCTTTGCCATCCAGCGAAAAGCTCTCGATTGGTGGTCCCTTCATCCCAGTGAGCAGCGACATTGATCACGATAGGCTGGCCGAAGACGCAGAGAAGGTCAAACTGGCGCTGGACCGCTTCGTGCAGCTCAAGGATCAGGTCTACCGTCTTCCCATATCCCACCCGCTGCCCACAGGACACCTGAGCAGTCGCTTTGGCATTCGGCGAGATCCTTTTCTCAAGCGCATGTCAATGCACTCGGGCATCGACATCGCGGATAAATATGGAACACCCATCCGCTCCGCAGGCACAGGTATCGTCACCCATGCCGGTCGCAAATCGGGTTATGGTCTGATGGTGGAGGTCAACCATGGAAACGGTGTCGTCAGCCGCTATGCCCATATGAGCAAGACACTGGCCAAGAAGGGTGAAAAGGTCACCAAAGGCACAATTATTGGCAAGGTCGGCAGCTCGGGACGGTCCACCGGCCCGCACCTGCATTTCGAAACACGCGTGCGAAACAAGCCGGTGAATCCCTACTCCTTCCTGATTGCAGGCCAGGAATTGCGTCGCCTCATCTAGCAATCCCAATAGCGTCAAAGGCAGCGCCGGATCGGAACAGGGGTCTTGGCGTCACTACTCTGGATGGCATTGCCGGTTCCGGGTTGATACTCCATACGCATTTCAATGCGCCAAACCAGGATCGTGCCCCCCCCCATATTTGGGCATCCGGCCCCACCGCACAACAGAAACTACACCCAAGCAATTGTTTTTGAATAATTATTCCCTATACCATTCATTTTAGGAGCAACGGAAAATTACGGTATGCACATAACGCATGGCTGTTCAATCCATATAGCGCTGGTTGTTCCCACAGACCACGGGTATTGTCTCAACTGTAAACAGAACAGAGAAACAGAGACAAAAGGAACTGAAAATATGTTCAGTACGATCAAAAAACTCGCAAGCGCCTTCCACATTCCCAGCAATGCCGAACTGGAAGAAGCATACCTGAATGATGCCGCTGACGGCTACGATCTTGAATATCGTATGCGCCAGATCGACCGCGGCAACGTCCGGTTCCAATAATCGGACAGCTTGGCCTTCAGAAAAGGGAGAGTGGCAAACCGATCAAAAGATCGCTGAATTGCCCCAAGGTTAATCAAAACCACCCGATCCGAACCAACGTCCCCCCAGATTTCGGACGAAGGCAAAAAAACAAGTAGATTTGAACAAGCGCGTGTATCCCACGCGCTTTTTGTTTGTCTGGATTCGGGGCACATGTTCCCCACGCTATTTTGTTTTATGAAAAGCCAGTCATCGTGCGCCCGATCACAGAGGTACGAAAAAGCCCGGCTCAGATGAACCGGGCTTTCGAATGATCTGATCTGGCAGCAAGTGGCCTAGACGATGTCCTCGACATTGACACCGTCATCATCCCCATAAGCCCGTTGCGCCAGCGCGGCCTCCATATAGGGGGTCAAAGCGCCATCGAGCACGTCCTGCGGGCTTGTGCTCTCCACGCCCGTGCGCAAATCCTTGACCAGCTGGTAGGGCTGCAACACATAGGACCGGATCTGGTGGCCCCAACCGATATCGGTTTTGGAGGCCGCTTCTGCACTGGCCTTATCTTCCCGAATCTGTAGCTCTCGTTCATAAAGCCGCGCTTTAAGCATGTCCCATGCCTGCGCCCGGTTCTTGTGCTGAGAACGTTGGTTCTGACACTGCACCACAATGCCGGTTGGCTGGTGGGTGATACGCACGGCGGAATCCGTCGTGTTGACGTGCTGTCCACCCGCGCCAGATGCACGGTAGGTATCGATGCGACAATCGCTCTCGTTAATATCGATATCGATGGAGTCGTCGATCACCGGATAGATCCAGATGGAAGAAAACGACGTGTGACGCCGCGCCTGACTGTCGAACGGCGAAATACGCACAAGGCGATGCACGCCGCTCTCCGTCTTGGCCCAGCCATAGGCATTTTCGCCCTTGACCATGATGGTTGCGGCTTTGATGCCCGCTTCCTCGCCTGCGGTTACCTCAAGCACTTCTACCTTGAAACCAGACTTCTCTGCCCAGCGCGTGTACATGCGCAAAAGCATAGAGGCCCAATCCTGACTCTCCGTACCACCGGCACCGGAGTGCACTTCGATATAACAGTCGTTGCTGTCAGCCTCGCCCGAAAGCAGGGTTTCGATCTGCTGGCGATTGATGTCCGCAAGAAGCCCCTGCAAGGTGGCCTCGGCATCGGCCACGATCTCGGCATCATCTTCCATCTCGCCCATTTCGATGAGCTCGATGGAATCCTCAAGATCCTGATTGGCCTTGGTATAGCCATGGATCGCGTTTTCCAGCTTCTGGCGTTCCTGCATCAGCTTCTGAGCTTCCTGCGGATCGTTCCAGAGGTCCGGATCTTCGGCGAGGTTATTGAGTTCTAGGAGACGTTTTTGCGAGACATCCCAGTCAAAGATGCCTCCTCAGCAGAGCAAGACCCTGCTTGATTTCGTCGACTACATTCTGAATTTCTGCGCGCATTCTCGTCTCATTGGCAAGAGGCAAGCCAATCGGACCCTCGGCCCGACCAGCCAAATTACCCCTGAATCGGGAGCAAAAGATGATGGCGGATCAACGGGCTTTAGCCAGACTTCGTCCGCCATCAACTGGATGGGAGGTTAATACAGACCGCCAGTGCCCTGCGTCAAGGCACGTTCGGCCTCCTGTGCAGTGACAGGCCGTCCCATGTCATCGGTATAGCCGATGACAGAGTAGCTGTCCGGCGGTGCTGTGCCCGGTTTAAAGGCCTCCATGATCACGCCGCCATCGCTGCTGGCCGATGCCCGAAGGCCCGTCCGGCGATCAATCGGAATGAGCTGCAAGCCTTCCGGCACCGCGAACGGTTTCTTGGGCTTGTCCTTCAGAGCAACCTTCATGAACTCGGTGAAAATCGGCGCAGCCAAATGGCCACCGGTCGAACCGCGGCCCATCGGGCGCGGACGGTCGTAACCGACATAGACCCCAACCACCAGATCGGGTGAATATCCCACGAACCAGGCGTCCCGCTCGTCGTTGGTGGTGCCGGTCTTGCCCGCAATCGGTTTGCCGACTTCACGCACGACCGGAGCTGTACCGCGTGTAACGACCCCTTCAAGCATGGAAGTGATCTGATAGGCAGTCATCGGATCGAGCACCTGTTCGCGATTGTCGATCACTTCAGGCTCATCCTGATTCTGCCAGCTCTGCACGTTGCAGGCGTCGCAGATGCGCTGATCATGCTTATAGATGGTTTTGCCGTAGCGGTCCTGCACACGGTCGACAAAGGTCGGCGTTACACGCCGTCCGCCATTAGCGAGCATCGAATAGGCCGTCACCATGCGCATGACCGTCGTTTCACCCGCGCCCAGCGCCATCGACAGCACCGGCATGAGATTGTCATAGATGCCAAAGCGTTTGGCATATTCGGCAACAAGCGGCATGCCCATGTCCTGTGCAAGACGCACGGTCATCACGTTACGTGACTTTTCGATCCCAAGACGCAGGGTCGAAGGACCATAGAATTTGCCACCATAGTTCTGGGGCCGCCAGATGCCCTGTCCACCACCCTGCTGGATCTCGATCGGCGCATCCATCACCACGCTCGAAGGCGTGTAGCCATTGTCGAGTGCTGTTGCATAGACAAACGGCTTGAACGACGATCCGGGCTGACGGTAGGCCTGTGTCGCACGGTCGAACTGGCTCTGGTCATAGGAAAACCCGCCAGCAATCGCGAGGATCCGACCCGTATAGGGATCCATGGCAATCAACGCGCCAGAGACTTCCGGCGGCTGCTCCAGACTGTAGCTGCCATCCTCCTCTTTGGTCACATAAACCACGTCACCAGGCGCGAATACATCAGAGGTCTTTCGAATCGCCTTGCCCTTGCGATCGCCCTTGGACCACTTGGCCCATTTCAGATCTTTGAGCGGAATGGTGCCAGTTTCACGCGCCGTAGAGACCTCGCCTGTAGCGTCTTTTTCGGGACGCAAACCAATGGTCGCTTCGTTGTCGCCAGCTTCCAGAACGACGGCCAGCTTCCACTCGGGAACGTCAGAGAGCGGATCGATCTTGTAAAGAGCGGTTCCCCAATCATCGGTAATCGACGCTGTCTTCACGGGACCGCGCCACCCCTTACGGCGATCATACTTGATCAGGCCATCATTGAGAGCCTTGCGGGCTTCAACCTGCAGATCAACATCAAGCGATGTGCGAACCGACAATCCACCCTTGTAGAGCTTTTCGGTTCCGAATTCCTCGTCAATCCATCGGCGCACTTCCTCGGCGAAATAGTCCGCAGCAAATATATGCGCACCACGGGGACGGAACTTGACCTCAAGATCGGACGCCTTGGCCTGATTGGCCTCTTCGATTGTGGCATAGCCATTGTTGACCATCTGGTCGATGACCCAATTGCGTCGCTCGATGGCCTTTTCGGTATCATGGATCGGATGATAGTTGTTCGGAGCCTTGGGTAGGGCCGCCAGATAGGCCACCTCGGCCAAAGTCAGCTCGTGTACGGATTTGTCGAAATAGTGCAGCGCAGCCGACCCGATGCCATAAGAACCGATCCCGAAGAAGATCTCGTTGAGATAAAGCTCAAGGATCTCGTCTTTCGAGAAGGCCTGCTCGATACGCATTGACAGAAGCGCTTCCTTGATCTTGCGCTCATAGGATTGCTCCGAGCTTAGAAGGAAGTTCTTCGCCACCTGCTGGGTGATGGTCGACGCACCGACAGGACGCCGGTTCGATCCATAATTGCGCACGTTGGTCACGATCGCACGGGCAATGCCCATGAAGTCAAGGCCGGCATGATTATAGAAATTTTTGTCCTCGGCAGACAGGAAAGCCTGTTTCACACGATCAGGAATTGCCTGAATAGGTAGGAACAGACGACGCTGTTCTGCATATTCCGCCATCAACTGACCGTCAGCCGCATGAATTCGGGTCATCACCGGTGGTTCGTAATTCCGCAAGGCCGTGAAGTCGGGCAGTCCCGCCATCATGGAGTTGAGGAAGATGTACACGGCGACCGCCACGACGATGAACAGAACTGACCCTGCGGCAAACAAAAAGCCGAAGAAACGCCAAATTATCATATCTGTCCCTATTTTCTCATTCGCTCGGAGTTGCGCAACTGACACCGCAGGGTGCCGCTCTCAGGTCGTTCCATCCCATGCAAAGTCGCAAGCACGAATCATGTTTTTAAGGATTCGGACCCCGCAACGCAGGGCCAAGACTTATTCTGCCAATTTTCAATTTGCAACCATTCCATCACATTGGGGCAGCAAAAGGGCTTGGAATGCCACATATTGGGCACAGTGGCATTGACCGAAACAGCGTGTTATTTTTGCCACACCGCCCCGAGCGCTCGGATTTCAGGTCTTGGCCTGCTTGTCATCCGCCCCGTTCCGCCGCCTCTTGCTCTCTTGATCCAACTGCGCGAGCCAACGGCTCATGGGATGGGTGGAAAGGCCATGCAGAAAGACACTCATCAAGACAGTCGTGAAAACGACCCCGGCAATGAAATCCGTATGCGGAACACCAGCATTGCTGACAATCTCGACGAACACGAGGCTCGCCAGACCGCGCGGTCCAAACCATCCCAAATAGGTCTTCCCGGCCAGTGTTTCACCAGACCAGGCAAGAGACAGAATGATGGACAGGCTGCGCACCACGGTAAGACTGAGCAAGGCGTAGACCAGCACTGTCCAATGCATCACGGGCATCATGATATCAAGCATGACCGCACCGAAAAATACCCAGACAACAAGAGATAACGTCTCTCCCACCTCGGTCGCCCCCTCGATCATACCGTGGGAGAAGCGCTTGGTCAGTTGCCGGAACATCAGCCCGCCACAGAAAGCCGCGATATAGCCGCTGCCCTCCAGTTCCTGTGCGAAGGCAAAACTGCACATCGCCAAGGCAACAACAGGAATCTGCTTCCAGTCGGCATCGACCCAATTAAAGCGCTTGGCCTGCTGCATCAGAAAAACGCCAACCATCGAAACAGCGACACCAACAACGACGCCCAGACCGATCTCGCGCAGAAGGATCACCATCACATCGGTGCCGCTCATCGACGAATCCGGCAGCGCAACAGCCAACTCGATCAGAACCAGAAGGACCGGCACCGCAAGACCATCATTGAGCCCGCTCTCAACATTAAGGCCGGTGCGCAGATAGTTCGGCACCGCCTCGTCATGCAGACATTCCGCACCAAGCGCGGCGTCGGTTGCCGCCAGACAACAGGCAACAATCGCGATTTCCCAGATCGGAAGGTGATCGAATAAAAGCCAGCCGACGGCGGTTCCCAGCAGCATCACCAGAGGCATGCCGATGAACAGCATGCGTTCGGGAATGCGGATTTTGTGCACAAGAGCGGACCGATTGGCCGTGGCTGCATCAGTGAAAAGCACAAGCGCCAGTGTCCAGTCGGCAAAGGTGCGTACACTGTGGGCATTGATGTTGAATTCAAACAACCCAAGGCCCCAATTGCCTGCCAGCAATCCAAAAAGCACAAAGATCATCGGCCCGGTCAGCACCGTCGACGACAATCTGGCCGAAATCAGCGAATAGAAAAAGGCAAAGGCCGCAAGCAGTCCGACATTGGCAATCATGACAATCCTCTCACGGCCATGCGTTCCGCCCGACTTGGGAGGACCGGATCCTATCCCGCGTCCGGTGCAATCAGACCACTGGACTGCGTTGAGCGACGCAGAAAGAACGTCCGCATCGATTTCGAAATGGACTCGACCGCCTTTTCTTGCCAGGCTTTCGAAGCCAGCGCCGACTGATCCTTGCTATTGGACAGATAGCCCAACTCCACCAGCACGCTGGGGATGTCCGGTGCCTTAAGCACCTTGAACCCGGCAGAGCGCTCAGGGGTCTTTGACAGTCGGATGGAAGACTTCAGCGCACCAACCAGTGTGCGCGAGTAAAGCGCCGAATGATTGGAGGTCTCTCTGCGGGTCAGATCGATGAGAATGTCCGCGACGACATCATCATCCTTCTCGATCTCAAGACCGGCGAGAAGATCCGACCTGTTTTCCTGCCTTGCGAGACGCGCGGCAACAGCGTCCGACGCCTTGTCCGAAAGGGTGTAGACCGTGGCTCCACGCACATAACTCTGCCTAACCGTATCGGCATGAATAGAGACGAACAAGTCCGCTTTCAACTCCCGCGCAATGGCGACGCGCTTCGAAAGTGAGATGAACACATCTTTCTCACGGGTCATGGCAACCCGAACATGCCCGTCCTTCTCCAGTCGCTTCTTCAGCGCCTTGGCAAAAGTCAGCACCAACTCGCTCTCTTTGAGACCAGAGCGCGATGTGGCGCCCCGGTCAATGCCCCCGTGCCCCGGATCAATCACCACCAATGGCCGTGGGTCTTCCGGGGGGGCCTCATCCACAGCGCTGGACGCTGCAGCTACAGCAAGGCGCTTGTCGTCGATCGTGCCGTCGACATCGACGTGCATCACATCCTTCATGGTCTCCTTGACAAAGACGTCTTGCTCGACCGCTTCAAGTTCGATCAGGATCTTGGCAGGAATATCATCAACCGGCGGGAAGGTCTGGGCCTTGATGATCCGCACAGGGTCGGTCAGGTCCAGAACGATGCGAGAGCGGGAGCCGCTGAAGGAACCAAACCGGAAATTCTTGACCAGCGCACGCTCCACCTGCCCCATGCCATGCTCGACCTCGAAATCCATGCCCGGCAGATCGATTACCAACCGGTAGGGTTCATCAAGGGCAAAGATCGTGAAGTCGACAGGCTGGCTGACATCAATCACAAAGCGCGACAGCTCTTTGGTGCCAGTGGTTCGCACGGCTTCAACGACAACAGGGTCGGAGCCAGACTGATCATCCGCCCGCGCTCCATCAACGCCAAACAACGATACAGCCGCAAGACACACCAGAAGGGTCAGCAAGGCTCTGCCGCTTGCGCACCGGAGCCGTGCGCTGACGTCTGCGAGAATGGATATCATTCGAGCTTTTCGTTTCAAGGATCCGCTCATGCTCAAGAAGTCTCTATCTGCCTTTGAAAGATTTGCTAAACCATAAACACGTCGAGGTTAACCCCATCTTGACAGAAATCACCTAAGAGTGACTCAAGCCTACTGCTTTCATACAGGACTTCGGGTGTCCATATGTATCAAATGCGACACAGATGATGCGTTGCACTTGCATATTCCCGCAAGGAACCCTAAAAAGGCCAATGGGCTATTGTTGCAAAGCAATGATCCGATTCGATGATTTGCATGTTTGACCGAGTAAAATCAGAAGATGCAAATTGACGGCAACCGCACCCGTTTCGACGTGTTCAACGACCGTTGCGACGAAAGGGAGCGCCGACGAATTGTACATGCCAAGCTTTAAGCAAAATGCCTCAGGATATCAGACTGTTATCCTGGAAACATGATTTTTCGCCGCAAGTCCCTTGGCTCTAACAAAGCTTGGGACTTACTGGCCTTTTAGAACCCCCTCCCCGAATGCAGCGTTTTTTCGCATTCGCCGGGTAGCGAATTTCAACAAGAGGACCCCGCCAAGTGATGTGCACAACGACAAGACAGAAGGTCGGAGATCGCTTTGCAGCCATGCTGCATGCCCTGACCAACGGTCGTCGGCACGTCCGTCCACAGGAGAAGGCAGGGTCGTCCCCAGATAAAAGCGGAGAAGCGCGAACCTGCCGAGTGTCGGAAATTCCGGCCAGAACGGTTGTCGGCGCGCCTTTCCGTGGAGACACGTTCCAATGCCAAATCAAATGCTCGTCGATGCGACGCACCCGGAAGAGACCCGGGTTGTTGTCGTACGCGGCAATCGGGTCGAGGAATTCGACTTTGAGTCCGCCAATCGCAAACAATTGCGCGGTAATATCTATCTAGCGAAAGTTACCAGAGTTGAGCCTTCGCTTCAGGCTGCATTCGTCGACTACGGCGGCAACCGTCATGGCTTTCTCGCATTCAGCGAAATCCATCCCGATTATTACCAGATCCCGGTAGCTGACCGTCAGGCGCTCCTTGAGGAAGAAAAAGGCCATCATTCCGACGACGAGGAAGATGAGTCCGAAGCGGCCGAACCAAAGCGCAAACGCTCTTCGCGGTCTCGCCGGAATTCCAAACAGTCCAAGAAGAACAACGGCGACGCCAAGCAGCCAGAAGCAGCAGACAAGACGGACAATCAGTCCGACAGCGACACCTCTGCGGCGGACACCCAGTCTGCTGATACGCCCGATTCGGAGCCTGCGAACAATCCGGAGAACAACGATGTGGCCGCGAGTGCTGCCTCGGAGAGCTCCGATGTTCCGGCCGCTGACGCTCCTTCAGGATCAGACGATGACGACAGCAATCCGCCAGCACAGGCGCACGCAGTCGCCAAGGATGACAGTGTCGAGGTAGACCCTGACGACATCGAGGAAGCCGAGGAACTGGACGACGACGAAAAAGTCCCGTTCGAAGCGCTCGACGACAGCGATGACGATGATGATTCCGATGAGAACGGCGATGTCGAGCATGTCGGTGCTGAAGACGCAATGGAAGAAGTACCGGAGCGCCGCACCCGTCGTCGCGCTCGCCAGTACAAGATCCAGGAAGTCATCAAGCGTCGCCAGATCCTTCTGGTTCAGGTCGTCAAGGAAGAACGCGGCAACAAGGGCGCAGCCCTGACCACCTATCTTTCCCTCGCAGGCCGTTATTCGGTCCTGATGCCGAACACGGCACGCGGTGGCGGCATTTCGCGCAAGATCACCAACGTGACCGACCGCAAGCGCCTTAAAACAATTGCTTCCGAGCTGGAAGTTGCCGACGGCATGGGCGTCATCCTGCGCACAGCCGGTGCATCGCGTACCAAGACCGAGATCAAGCGCGATTTCGAATATCTCCTGCGTCTGTGGGAGAATGTTCGCGATCTGACCCTACAATCCGCCGCGCCGACGCTGGTCTATGAGGAGGGATCGCTGATCAAGCGATCCATTCGAGACCTTTACAACAAGGACATCGATCAGGTTCTTGTCGCTGGCGAAGAAGGCTACAAGGAAGCCAAGGGCTTCATGCGCATGCTCATGCCGAGCCATGCCCGCAATGTTCAGCCCTATCGCGATCCGCAGCCGATCTTCACGCGCATGGGCATCGAAAATCAGCTCGACGCCATGTTCAGCCCGCAGGTCACACTGAAATCCGGCGGCTATATCGTCATCGACCAGACCGAGGCTCTTGTCTCTATCGACGTCAACTCGGGGCGTTCGACCCGCGAGCACAACATCGAGGACACGGCGCTTTCGACCAACTTGGAAGCGTCCGAAGAGATTTCCCGTCAGTTGCGTCTGCGCGATCTGGCCGGCCTTGTTGTCATCGACTTCATCGATATGGAAGAGAAGCGCAACAACCGGTCTGTCGAGAAACGCCTGAAGGATTGCCTCAAGTCCGACCGTGCCCGCATTCAGGTCGGCCGCATATCCCATTTCGGCCTCATGGAAATGTCCCGCCAGCGCATCCGCACCGGCGTTCTGGAAAGCTCCATGGACCCCTGCCCGCATTGTCATGGCACCGGCTATGTCCGAGCATCGGCCTCTGTTGCGCTGTTGATTCTGCGCTCCATTGAGGACCACCTGCTCAAGGGTGTGACCCATCATGTCGTGGTCAAGACCCGCGGCAATGTGGCTCTTTATATCCTCAACCAGAAACGTCAGAACCTGTTCGAATTGGAAGGCCGCTTTGGCGTGAACATCTTCATTGAGGTCGACGATCATCTGGAAGGCAAACATCTGGAAATCGAACGGGGGGATCCGCTCGAGGAGCCAGTCGCTCCCACTCCGACCGTTTCCATGCTGATGACCGACGATCTCGACAATGACGACGATCTCGAGTTCGAAGCCGAAATGGAACGCGAACAGGATGAGGAAAGCAGCTCGAAAAAACGCCGCCGTCGCAGACGTCGCAAGAAAGGCAACCAGCAAGACCTGAGAAATGGTCAGCAGGATGACGATAACGATAGCGATGATGGCGATAATGACACCGACGCTGACGATGACAGCGAAAACGGTGAAGCCTCCTCTGGTCAGCAGGACGCTAGCAGCGATGATGACAATGACGAAAGGCCGAAAAAGAGCCGTCGTCGTGGTCGCCGCGGCGGTCGCCGTAATCGCCGCAATCGCAACAATGACGGTCAGGATCAGACGTCTGACGCTTCAGGCGAAGATGATGCGGCATCCGCAAGTGAAGGGTCGCCCGACAGGTCTTCTGACGACAGCTCTTCTGATGCCAGCTCTTCTGAAGAAAGTTCCTCAGAGAATAGAGCATCTGTGAGCGATCAAAATCCGGACCGGAATGACGCCCCAGAACCGATCATCTCGGCAGAACCGACAGGCGAACTGCCTGACATGGCACCGATCGCTGCAAGTGAAGAAGTCGGCAATGTCACTGAAGAAACAGTGACGCCCGAAATCGCAGCGCCCGAACCTGCATCAGAGGTTATCAGCGAAGCCGCAAGCTCCGAAGAAGCCGCAGCAACTATGTCAGACGTAACGCAAGCAGCCGAACCCGCTCCAGATGCGCAAGCATCGGTCGAGAGCACGGCAGAAAACGAGCAAGACGACGTCAAAGGCGAGGAGGCAGCAGATGCCGACACCGCCCCCTTTCCCGTCGAAAGCAAACAAGAAAAGTCCGAACCAGAGCAGTCAGAAGACAAACGGCCCAAGCGCTCCGGTTGGTGGAATCGCAACGGCTTTCTTTAAACGCTGGTTGAAATTCTGACCCAGACTTCTTGGATCAACACAAAAGCCGCTTCCCTTCGGAAGCGGCTTTTTTTATCCACAAGCGGTCATCTCAATCGGCAGTTTAATCGGCAGTTTAATCGAGAACGCCAAATACCATTCAGAATTGAGTTAACCAGCACTATTACCAATACAAATCCCGTAAAAACCCCTTTCCTTGCGACGATACAAAAGGGTAGTTTTACACACCTACATTTGTACAAACCGGAATTTGAAGCATTCAAAGCAGTTTGGTTTATACTGTTTTCTATTGTGGTTAGCGGGGGTAAGGCGATGACAGATCACCTAGAAAACACGACAGAAATTCGCGACATCCTGAACCAAGCATACAAGAAAGCGGACGCGATGAACGCGTCATTTCTTTGTTACCTCATCATGATGGCAATGCAGGAATGCCATGGGCACCTGATCAAGACCGAAGCGATGACTTCCAACGGATCCAAGCACCCAATCGCTTGATGGCCTCGGCCATATCCACTTCGGTGCCTGCAAAGGATAGTCTGACAAAGCGGTGGCCGCGCGTGATATCAAAATCGGCCCCCGGCGTGATGGCGACCTTCGCCTCCGTGAGACATCGGTTGGCGAAATCCATGGAATCGTTGGTCAGCTTGCTGACATCGCAATAGGTGTAGAAGGCTCCGTCCATGGGCATGAAATCCCCCAGCCCGATCCCCGGCAAAGCTTCCACCAACAGGGCCCTGTTACGGCCATATCCTGCCTTGATCGCTTCAAGCTCCTCAGTGGCATCGAAAGCCGCCATGGCCGCAACCTGACTGAGCATCGGCGCCGAAATATAGAGGCTCTGTCCAAGGCATTCGACCGACCGCCGCGCCTTGTCCGGCAACACCATCCAGCCGATGCGCCACCCGGTCATGCAGTAATATTTCGAGAAGCTGTTGATGATCACCACATTGGGCGAGATCGCGAGCGCCGTTTGTGCCTCGAAGCTATACTCAAGCCCGTGGTAGATTTCATCGGAAATGAACCAGATCCCCAGTTCCTCGCAAGTCTCGATCACCGACTGCAGGGCTTCGGCTTCCATGATCGTTCCCGATGGATTGGAAGGGCTGGCGATGAGCACGCCCTTGACCGAACCCTCCAGATGAGCGGCACGAATGGCGTCGGCGGTCAGACACCAGCGGTCCTCGGCTCTGGTCTCCACTTCGACAACCTCCAGCCCGAGGGCGGACAGAATATTGCGATAGGCCGGGTAGCCCGGACTTGGCAGGATGATCCGGTCTCCAGCCTCAAACAATGCAAGAAAAGCAAGATTGAACCCGGCGCTGGACCCGGTCGTCACAGCGACCTGATCCGGTGAAACAGACACGCCATATCTCTCCATATAGTGCTGGGCGATCCGCTCCCGAAGCGGCAGGATCCCGAGCGCATCGGTGTATCCGATCCGGCCATCCACCAGCGCCTTTTGCGCGGCCTCAAGGACCGGCTGAGGAGCCGGAGCCCCCGGTTGGCCGACCTCCATATGAACGATATCGGCCCCGTCAGCCGCCATGACATTGGCCTTGGCCATCACATCCATCGCCAGAAAAGGCTGGATCGCTCCCCGCTTGGAAATCGTGAGCATGTTTCTTTCCCTTTGGCTGTCTTTTCCCTCCTGTGCCATAATTTCACCCCTGAGGGATGAAACCATCCGGGCCAAACCAAAACGAAGCGCTGATGGTGTTGCTTCAGTCTTAGTCACCCGCAAGTGGGAAAAGGCGGTGTTCATGTTTCTAGGCTTTGGTATCAAGTCTTTGCGAAAACTTCTACCGGTTTGCACACCTGTTGAAGTCAACCGGACAAAACAGCGGATACTCAGGAGCGCATCTCACAGCCTGCTGGCTGCCTTGATCGCGCTTGGCCCTATCCTGCATGCCGCAAGCGCCAACGCTCAGAACAGCAAGCTGCGCCTTGTGCGCGATGCCGAGACCGAAGAGCTGATCAGAGACTACGCCCGTCCAATTCTCAAGGTTGCGGGTCTCAAGCCGGGCAACATCCGTATCCATCTGGTCAATGACAGCCGCATGAATGCCTTCGTCGTCGATGGCAAGCGAATCTTCATCAACACCGGCACCTTGATTGCCGCCAAGACCCCCAACGAAGTCATCGGCATCCTTGCCCATGAAACGGGCCACATCGCTGGCGGCCATCTCGTCCGGCTGCGTCGGGCGGTTGAAAATGCACAGACAATGGCGGTGGTCGGGATGCTTTTGGGAGCAGGTGCCGCCGCAGCAGGCGCTGCCACAGGCAACAGGAATGCCGCAGCAGTAGGAAGCGGCATCATGATGGGCTCCCCCACCATTGCCCAGAATTCCTTGCTCAACTATGCCCGCACCGAAGAAATCGCCGCCGACCGCGCTGCGATCCGCTACCTCGAACGGTCGGGCCAGTCGGCCAAAGGCATGCTGACCACATTCCAGCGCTTTGCGGATCAGGATCTCTTCTCATCGCGCTACGTCGATCCCTATATCCAGTCCCATCCCCTGCCCCGCGAGCGCATTTCACAGATTGAGCGCCTCGCAAAAAGCAGCAAGCACTATCAAAAAAAGGACAGTCCAGCGCTTCAATTCCGCCATGACATGGTGCGCGCCAAGCTGTCGGCCTTTACCCAGCGCGCCAAGCGCGTGATGCGCAAATACAAGGGCAACGATCTCCCCAGCCAATATGCCCGTGCGATCGTCACCTATCGCCTCGGCAGCCACAAGAAGGCTCTTCGGCTCGTTGACAGCCTGATCAAGGCCCGTCCCGACTTCCCTTACTTCTGGGAACTTAAGGGGCAGATTCTGCTCGAAACAGGGTCGGGCGACCAGGCCATTGCCCCGCTCAATCAGGCCGTGAACATGCATCCGAATGAAGGACTTCTGCGCGTCATGCTCGGACAGGCGCTGCTTTCGGCCAAACGCAACCGCAATCCGAAAGCGGCCATATCGCATTTGCGCCGCGGTCTTCAGAATGACCCAGACCAACCCATCGGCTATCGCCTTCTCGCTCAGGCCTATGACCAGATCGGAAAACGGGCCGAAGCCGAAATGGCCACCGCAAACGGCTATTTCGCGCAAGGCGATATCAGCTCGGCAAAAGCCATGGCCACCCGCGCCCAGAAAAAGCTCAAACGCGGCAGCCCCGAATGGGTTCAGGCGCAGGACATCATCGATTACAGACCACCGAAAATCTGAATGGCCAGCAAAGCTCTGGCACCCATGCGCCCCTGTCGACAGGCCGCGGTAAATGGTCACTTTCAAGTGAACAATTTCAGTTTTGTCACCAAATGGGCCCATTCTGGCATAAGGTGCGCCCAAAGAGACAGTCACGACCTCCGTTGACCCGACGGACAAACATCAAGGATGCTATTCCATGCAACCAGTCAAGCACTTGATTGCCCTGCTGCTGTTCGCCATAGCGACCACGGGCCTAGCGGCCGGCAACGCCAACGCCGCCTCCTTCGACGATGCTCAGAAGGAAGAAATCGAACAGATCGTCACCGACTATCTTTTGGAAAATCCCGATGTTATCCGTCAGGTTTTTGGCAAGCTCCGCGAAGAAGATTCCAAGCGTGAACAAGCCGCTCGCGCCGAGCGTGCCAATCGCGCCAAACAGGCCTTGGCCGAAAACAAGGATGAGCTCCTCAATGCCGAGGACCAGATCGTCTTTGGCAACCCGGACGGCGATGTGACCATCGTGGAGTTTCTCGACTACAACTGCGGCTACTGCAAACAGGCCTTCGGCAGCATGTTGTCGCTTGTAGAGAGTGATAAGGATCTTCGCTTCATCGTCAAGGAATGGCCGGTTCTGGGTCCGCAATCCATGGAGGCAGCCCTTGTTGCCATGGCCGTCACGCAAGAAGCGCCGGAAAAATACTGGGACTTCCACAAGGCAATGATGACCTTGCGCGGCACGGCTGACAAGGAAAGCGCCCTGCGTGTTGCCGAAAAACTCGGCCTATCACGAAGCAAGCTTGAGGCACTTTATGAAGACAAGTCGCTGATCAAGCCAATCGAAGACAACTACCGTCTTGCAGAAGCGCTGCAACTGACCGGCACACCCGGTTTTGTCGTTGGCGATGAGGTCATCCCGGGATTTGTTCCGGCCCAAGCCCTTCAGAGCAAGCTGGAATCGGTCCGCTCCTGTGGCTCGACAACCTGCTGATCAGCAAGCGTGATGGCGTTCGGCGGATCGCCCCAAAGGCCCTGAAGCCTGAAGCGAGAGAGCCAGCCAGAGAGCCTGAGACAAGGCATCGGGGGCCGCACCAAGACGCGAGCGACCCCAATCAAGCAATCGATCAGGGAACAACAAACTTGGCCCTGATCGGTTCTCCAGAAAGGCAATCGGCACGTCACCTATAGAGCCGATGACGAAAACAACCATAAAAAGGCCATGTTTTCGCAAAAACTTGCCGATAATTACTGCCCAAAAGTCGGGACATCCCCCAACAACACTTCCCTCTCATCGATGGAAAGCCTATAAAGTTCGGACCTGACGATGGCACGCATGCATTCGTCAGACGAGTGTTATCAAGCGGAAACCTGCATGACCCAAGTTATTTACGTTCTTAATGGTCCCAACCTCAATCTGTTAGGTCAGCGAGAACCCGGCATTTACGGCGCGACCTCCCTTGAGGGCATCGAGGCCATGTGCCTCTCGAAGGCTTCAGAATTGGGTGTTTCCATCGAATTTCTGCAGTCGAACCATGAAGGCGAGCTTGTGGATTGGGTGCAGGAAGCCGGCAGGCGCGCCGCTGGTATCATCTTCAATCCCGCAGCCTACTCTCATACATCGGTCGCATTGCAGGATGCCGTCCGTGCTGTGGCGCTGCCGGTTGTAGAGGTTCACCTGTCCAACATTCATAAAAGAGAGAGCTTTCGCCATCACTCCTTCATCTCTCCGGTGGCTATCGGGGTAATCTGTGGCCTGGGTGCATTTGGCTACGTTGCAGCCCTTGAAGCGCTTTCTAACCATCTCAATGAGGCCGCGAAGGCCTGACCAGAATCATCAACACATTCTAACCGCGCAGAGCATGCCTCGCGCCAAACAATGGAATGCGGAAACATGTCAAAAGAAAAAAACTATCTCGATCCAGATTACATCCGCCAGCTCGCTGAACTCGTCAAGGACAGCGATTTGACGGAAATCGAAATCGAACAGGACGATCTGCGCATCCGGGTTGCCCGTGACATCATCGTGCAGCAGGCAGCAGCCAGCGCACCCATGGCAGCTCCGATTGCCGCAGCGCCAGCAGCACCGGCCGCTTCGGCTGCTCCGGCCGCAGCAGCACCAGCCGCAGAGACGAGCCTTGCCAACGCAGAACGCTGCCCGATGGTTGGCACCGCCTATCTTTCGCCAGAGCCGGGCTCGGCTCCCTTCATCGCGGTTGGTGACCAGATCAAGGAAGGCCAGACCCTGATGATTGTGGAAGCCATGAAGACCATGAACCACATTCCCTCGACCAAGTCTGGCAAAGTCACCGCTATCCTGGTGGAAAATGGCCAGCCAGTAGAATTTGACGAACCCCTCGTCATCATCGAATAGGCAGCCACATTAGGTAAGGTAAACTCATGTTTTCTAAGGTTCTTATCGCAAACCGAGGCGAAATCGCGCTCCGGGTTTTGCGCGCCTGCAAGGAACTTGGCATCGAGACCGTGACCGTTCATTCCACCGCGGATGCGGACGCCATGCATGTCAAACTCGCAGACGAAAGCGTCTGCATCGGGCCACCCTCTGCGCGCGACAGCTATCTCAACATCCCGCAGATTCTGGCCGCGTGTGAAATCACGGGTGCCGATGCGGTCCATCCCGGTTACGGCTTCCTGTCAGAGAATGCGCGCTTTGCGCAAATCCTTGAGGAACACAAGGTGGGGTTCATCGGCCCGAGCGCCGAGCATATCCGCATCATGGGCGACAAGATCGCCGCCAAACAGACCGCCAAACGCCTCGGCATTCCGGTTGTTCCGGGTTCTGAAGGCGGCGTCGGTTCCGTTGAAGAAGCCAAGCGCATCGCTTCCGAAATGGGCTATCCCATTTTGATCAAGGCCGCATCCGGTGGTGGCGGCAAGGGCATGCAGGTCGTCCACAAGGAAGAAGACATTGGCGTTGCCTTCAGCACCGCGCGCAGTGAAGCCGAATCCAACTTCGGTGACGCCACGGTCTATATCGAGAAGTATCTCTCGACCCCGCGCCATATCGAAGTGCAGGTCATGGGCGACGGCAAGGGCCACGCCATTCACCTTGGCGAGCGCGACTGCTCTTTGCAGCGTCGTCACCAGAAGGTCTGGGAAGAAGCACAATCCCCTGCCCTCAATGAGGAACAGCAGAAGAAAATCGGTGACATCTGCGCCAAGGCGATGCAGGGCCTGCAATATTCTGGCGCCGGCACAATCGAGTTTCTTTATGAAAACGGCGAATTCTATTTCATCGAAATGAACACCCGCCTGCAGGTAGAGCATCCCATTACCGAGATGATCACCGGCATTGATCTGGTCAACGAGCAGCTCAAGGTTGCTTGTGGTGCTGGCCTCGATATCAAGCAGGAAGACATCACCTTCAACGGTCATGCCATCGAGTGCCGCATTAACGCCGAAAACCCGGAAACTTTCGCACCATCTCCGGGCCGTATCACCTATTACCACCCACCGGGCGGACTTGGCGTGCGCGTTGATTCGGGTGTCTATCAGGGCTACACCATCCCGCCCTACTATGACAGCCTCATCGGCAAGCTCATCGTGACAGGCCGCAACCGCGTCGAATGCATGATGCGCCTTCGGCGTGCTCTTGACGAATTCATCGTTGACGGCATTCACACCACGCTGCCCTTGTTCCGCTCGCTGGTCGACAATCCTGACATCGCGAACGGTGCCTATGACATTCATTGGCTGGAAAAGCATCTGGGCATGAAATAACCTGCCGGATAGGACAAAAGCTGTTGCCGTGATAGTAAGACCGCACTTCTGGTGCGGTCTTTTTCCATTCCATCGAGCAAAAGCTGATTGCATGTCGGCAAAACCGGTTTATTCTCATGACGGTTTCAATGGCATTCAATACGACCTTGGCAAGCGGACAGGCAGGAGCATAGGATGTGCTGCTGCATGCTCTCTCGACAATCGATCTGACTGAAAAATAGACCAGAATGCGCTCATGACAGACGAGTCCCAGACGTTCGAGATTACACCTCAAATTCTGCTTAGAGCCTATGCCTGTGGCATCTTTCCCATGGCAGAGGATGCAAACGACGCGACAGTCTTGTGGATCGAGCCCGACTTTCGTGGCGTTATTCCGCTCGACAGCTTTCATGCCCCCCGTCGCCTGTTGCGCACCATGCGCAACTCCCCTTTCGACATTCGGGTCGACAGCGCTTTCGGTGCCGTCATGGATGCCTGCGCCGAAGCGGCACCGGACCGCCCCTCGACATGGATCAACGATCAGATCCACGATCTCTATCGCAGCCTGTTCGATATGGGCCATTGCCATTCGGTTGAAATCTGGGATGAGGATCGTCTGGTGGGTGGATTGTATGGGGTGTCGCTGGGAACCGCCTTCTTTGGCGAGAGCATGTTCTCGCGGGAGCGCGACACGTCAAAAATGGCTCTGGTCCATCTCGTAGATCGTCTCAAGGTCGGGGGTTACACCCTGCTCGACGCCCAATTCATCACGGACCATCTCAAGCAGTTTGGTGCGCTGGAAGTGCCCAAAGCCGAATATCACGAACTGCTCGAACATGCCCTGAAAGACGTCGGCGACTTCCATGCCTTTGATCAACAGCCTAACGACAAGGCTGCGACGAACAACAACAAAGACGCCTCATCGGACAACAAAAGCGCCTGAGCGTACACAGATATGAGAGATGACGCATCCCGAGATGGCAGGTGCGGACTGAAGCAAAAGGCAACTATTGTTGTGGCTTGGGAACTTCCGAATTTTCCCGGCAGCCCTCGAGCCAGACATCATAGACCCCGTGCTCGACTGCGTTCAGTCCCGGGCTGGATGCGAACATCCAGCCGGTGAAAATGCGGCGCACCTTGCGCTCAAGCGTGATCTCGTCCACCTCGACAAAAGCCGTGACCTGTTGTCGCTCGGTCTCGGGCCGCGTGTAGCACACACGAGGCGTGACCTGCAGGGCGCCGAACTGGACCGTTTCATCAACATAGACATCAAACTGGATGATCCGACCTGTGATCTTGTCCAGCCCGGAAAAGACCGCAACCGGATTGGCAACCTTCTGTGCCGCCGCCGGAGACCCGAACAGACCACCAAAAGCCAAAACGACTGCGCCAAGCCCAAGCATGGCCTTCGTGAACCATTGGCGGTTCTTCAAACACATCATCGAATTCTCCGACCTCCATGCGTCAGACAAATGAGAACCGGTCCGCATACCGTGGTATCTTCGAACCATCCCAAGCCGCGCCGCACAGGCACCTGATTTATCATCTCGTTCCTATCGCCCTTTGGTGCTCCAAGGCAAGAGTGAACTGGCAAAAAAGCAGCGTCTTGCAAGAGTTGAACTGGATCGTACCGGCAAAGGCAAAAGAAAATCGCCACCCTCACAGCATGGCGATTCTTGTCTAGCTCTCAATTCTGGCGAGACTGGGATTGTCCCCAAGGATATCCTTCAACCCATTTCGCGGGGGTCAAAGACGTCTCTCACCCTTCCGGCGACCATGCTTCATAGTCCCCAGTAGCAACGGGGCGGCTCTGAGGCGACAGAATCGATCCGGCAGGTCGATAGGCTTCATCTGTTCCGGTCCTGTTGGCTTGATGAGGCTTCTGCCAAGGCCAGGACACATAGTCATCCTGACTGGGAGCAACATCGGTGCGGTAATGCAGCCAGCCATGCCAACCGGCAGGCACAGCGCTTGCTTCTGCGTCCTGAGCATAAATGACCCAGCGTCGCTCGCCCTTTCGGCTTCCCGAATAGCTCGCGTTATGCTTGACCGCTTGCTTATAGTATTTGTTGCCGAAGTCATCCTTGCCGACATAGATGCCGCGCCGCTTGGTGTGCACCAAGGTCCCAAGGGTTGCGTTTCCCCACCAAGTGAACAGCAAAAGCAGAAATTTCTTCATGGTGCGCCAACTTTCCTCACGGTTCAGTCAGGGCACTATGACTACAAAATTTTCCTGATGTCCAGACTGCTTTGGTGAAAAGCGGCTTGATCTGTCGGCGCGAGACTTGAGACGCCGCAGCATGAGCATAGGGACCTCAACGGTTGCCGCGACGACTGACGCCGGCATACCGCTTTGAGCTCGGACGAGACGCGCTCTTTGACTTGTCTTCGCGCACCTTTGCTTCTCTGAGATGCTCCGCAATCCGCATGCCGGACGAGGCAAAGGGCCGTGCACGGATCGGTTCTTCTTCGCAGACATCGAGCCCGCGCAGAATCTCGTCCGCCTCACGCTGCGATTCCTTGGCCTGAGGCAAAACCTGCTCGTGGAACTCCCTCGCCTTCTCCAGCGATTTCAACCGCGACTGCTTTTCGAGCAGCACTTCATGCATGCCGTCAATCACATAGCGATCCCCGTCAAGACGCATGACGCGCCGATCACTGCTGAGCGCTCGCAGACGATTTTGCAGCACGGCAGAGGAAAGCGGCTTGGCCAACACGTGGTGCGCACCAATCTCGAACAATTGTGCCACCCGGGCCTGAGTTGCGTGAGCTGTTATGACGATGACAGGAATGAAGCACAGCGGCTCCATCGTCTGTTGCCGGATCAGCTTGATCAACTGCATGCCTGACATCGGCGACATGGCCAGATCGGTCAGGATCACATTCGGCGGCTCTTGCAATATAGCGTGCAGAGCAAGATCCCCGCGATCAAATGATCGCACTCGTGCCACCTTGAGGGCGGATATCATCGATCGAATCATGGTCAGGATGGTCTTGGAGTCATCCACTATGACAATATCTAACGATTCGATATCCAGTCCAAAAGCTGAATGATGTTCCATGCAACCCACCAACCCGTTGTATTATTGAGGCTTATGCCCGTCCGTTGGCAACTATGGCACAGAGCGTTTAAATCACGCTCAAAATGAGGGTGCAAATTGAACTCGAATTTGTCTCTAATTTTAACAGATTTATTGCAGCCCGGATCGTACGTACGAAACTCTAGGCACTTGACGCCGGTAGGGGCGGATTCTTCCTATTCCGCGGGCACATCGACAGGCACTAGATATAGTTTTTAACACAACACACACCACCAGACGTAGTTTTCTTTGCTTGACGCTGCACCCTGCAAAATTCCATACTCCAACCAGTCAAGACAGATGCGTTTCCGGCGGCAATTCCCGGATTTCCTGTTCACAATAGCAAGCCGTAACACCGTGGATCATCCGATCCGGCAGCAAGACCTGCTGAACTCGGACGGTTTTCACGGTCGGGTTTTCTTGTGCTCTGTGTTCATAGGAAATAAGGGAAATACACCAGATATCGTCATTCGACACTGGCATGGACACTATATCTAGAGATATGTTAATATCTCATTAACCACTCAACGGTGTAATGGTGTCCGCAAAACGAGTCCACTGTGCCACGATTCGCGGCGAATATGGACTCTTCGGATTGCAGGATTGCGGATGCACCAGGGCCATGGTCTTCCTCCTTTCTGTATAGGGCAAATGACTGACGGGAAGACTGTCAGCACTCAGATATCTTTAGGGGATACTCAATGCGTGTAGAGCGGCGCTATACCGAAGAAGGCAAATCAGCCTATAACGAGATCGACTTTCGCAAGGCAACAAGCGAAATCCGCAACCCAGACGGCTCCATTGTCTTTAAGCTGGAAAACATTGACGTTCCGACATCCTGGTCTCAGGTTGCTTCGGACATTCTGGCACAGAAATATTTCCGCAAGGCCGGTGTACCTGCCATCCTGAAACGCGTGGAGGAAAACTCCGTGCCGTCATGGCTGTGGCGCTCCGTACCCGATGAAGATGCGCTCGCGCAATTGCCGGAAGAACAGCGCTTCGGTCCCGAAATGGCCGCTCAGCAGGTCTTTGACCGCCTGGCGGGCACCTGGACCTACTGGGGCTGGAAAGGTGGCTATTTTGACACCGAAGCCGACGCACGCACCTTCTTTGACGAATTGCGCTACATGCTCTGCACCCAGCGCGTTGCCCCGAACTCTCCGCAGTGGTTCAACACCGGCCTGCATTGGGCCTATGGTATCGACGGCCCCAGCCAGGGCCACCATTATGTCGATTTCGAAACCGGTCGCCTGACCCGTTCGACCGGTGCCTACGAGCATCCGCAGCCCCATGCCTGCTTCATCCAGTCCATCTCTGATGATCTGGTCAATGATGGCGGCATCATGGATCTGTGGGTTCGCGAGGCGCGCCTGTTCAAATACGGCTCCGGCACCGGCACCAACTTTTCTTCCCTGCGTTCCGAAGGCGAGCCCCTGTCCGGTGGCGGCAAATCCTCGGGCCTGATGTCCTTCCTCAAGATCGGCGACCGTGCAGCGGGCGCGATCAAGTCCGGCGGCACCACCCGTCGCGCGGCCAAGATGGTCGTGGTCGACATCGATCATCCGGATATCGAGAACTACATCAGCTGGAAGGTCAAGGAAGAGGAGAAGGTCGCCGCGATCGTCACCGGCTCCAAGATCGTCTCCAAGCATTTGAAAGCGATCATGAAGGCCTGCGTCAATTGTCAGGGCTCCAATGACGAATGCTTTGATCCGGCCAAGAACCCTGCCCTGAAGCGCGAAATCCGCGCCGCCAAAAAGGCGCAGGTTCCCGAGAACTACATCCGCCGCGTCATCCAGTTTGCCAAACAGGGCTATAAGGATATTCAGTTCGATACCTACAACACCGACTGGGATAGCGGCGCTTACCTGACCGTTTCGGGCCAGAACTCGAACAACTCGGTCCGCGTCACCGACGACTTCCTCAATGCAGTCAAGGAAGACCGCGACTGGAACCTCATCGGCCGCATCAAGGGCGATGTACGCAAGACCGTCAAGGCGCGTGATCTGTGGGATCAGATCGGCTATGCCGCATGGGCATCTGCCGACCCGGGGCTTCAGTATCACACCACCATCAACGAGTGGCACACCTGCCGGGCAGATGGCGACATTATCGCCTCCAACCCGTGCTCGGAATATATGTTCCTCGACAACACGGCCTGCAACCTTGCCTCGATCAACCTGTTGCAGTTCCGCCAAGACGACGGAACCCTCAACGTCGATCAGTTCGAGCACACCGTGCGTCTTTGGACGATGGTGCTTGAAATCTCTGTTCTGATGGCACAGTTCCCATCGCCGGAAATCGCCGAACGGTCCTATCTCTACCGCACCCTTGGTCTTGGCTATGCCAACATCGGCGGCCTCTTGATGACCTCCGGCATTCCTTATGACAGCGACGAAGGCCGCGCAATCTGTGGTGCCATCTCCGCTCTGATGACCGGCACCTCCTATGCCACGTCTGCTGAAATGGCAAAGGAACTGGGCGCGTTCGACCGCTATGAGGCAAACTCCGAGCATATGCTGCGGGTGATGCGCAACCACCGCCGGGCCGCCTATGGCGAAAGCGATGGCTATGAGGGCCTCGACATTGCGCCGGTCGGTCTTGACCACGCCAGCTGCTCCGACAAGACCCTTGTTCAGCGCGCCATCGCCGCATGGGACAAAGCCGTCGATCTCGGCCAGCAGTATGGCTATCGCAACGCCCAGACCACCGTTGTCGCCCCCACCGGCACCATCGGTCTGGTCATGGACTGCGACACCACGGGCATCGAACCGGACTTCGCGCTGGTCAAATTCAAGAAACTCGCCGGTGGCGGCTACTTCAAGATCATCAACCGCGCCGTGCCCAATGCATTGAGCAAACTGGGTTACAGCGAGGAGCAGATCAAGGACATGGAAGCCTATGCCGTTGGTCGCGGGTCTCTCAAGGACTGCAACGCCATCAGCCACAATGCGCTGAAGGAAAAAGGCTTCACCGACGAAAAAATCGCTGCGATCGAAAGCGGCCTCGGCAGCGCCTTTGACATCAAGTTCGCCTTCAACAAGTGGAGCCTTGGTGAGGAATTCTGCAAGGAAGCCCTCGGCTTTGACAGCGAAACGCTTGATGACCCCGATTTTGACATGCTGGCGGCCCTTGGCTTCGGCAAGGAAGAAATCGACGTTGCCAACATCCATGTCTGCGGTGCGATGACCCTTGAAGGGGCCCCTCACCTGAAAGACGAGCATCTGCCGGTCTTCGATTGTGCCAACCCGTGCGGTCGCATCGGCAAGCGCTATCTCTCGGTCGACAGCCACATTCGCATGATGGCCGCATCCCAGCCCTTCATCTCCGGTGCGATCTCCAAGACGATCAACATGCCAAACGATGCTTCGGTTGAGGATTGCAAGGACGCCTACATGTTGTCCTGGCGACTGGCATTGAAGGCCAATGCTCTTTATCGCGACGGCTCCAAACTCAGCCAGCCGCTCAACAGCCAACTGCTCGCCGATGATGACGACGAAGCCGAAGATGTGGTCGAGGCCCTCACCTCGGCATCCACATCGATGACCGAGCGTGCGACCCTCGTCACCGAGAAGATCGTCGAGCGCATCGTCGAACGTCACATTCGCGACCGGGAAAAGCTGCCTGATCGCCGCAAGGGCTACACCCAGAAAGCCCGCGTTGGCGGCCATAAGGTCTATGTAACCACCGGTGAATATGAAGACGGACGCCTTGGCGAAATCTTCATCGACATGCACAAGGAAGGCGCGGCGTTCCGTTCGATCATGAACAACTTCGCCATCGCCATCTCCCTTGGCCTGCAATATGGTGTTCCGCTCGAGGAATATGTCGACGCCTTCACCTTCACCCGGTTCGAGCCTGCCGGCATGGTTCAGGGCAACGCCGCCATCAAGAACGCGACGTCGATCCTTGATTATGTCTTCCGCGAATTGGCGGTTTCCTATCTGGATCGCCACGATCTGGCCCATGTCAATCCGGCCGATATCGAAGCAACAGCCATGAGCAAGGGCAACGCCGAAGGCAAACTCACGGTGCCAATCTCCAAGGGACTGCTGCGCGGCGGGTCCAAACGCTTCAAACTCGTGGAAGGCACCGACGCTGTTGGCTCGCCAACCCAGACCGCATCAGAACCGGCTCCTGCCGTGATGCCGTCCTCGGCGACCATGCTCAAGCCGGACACACAGGTCGAGCATGATCACAATCATGACCACGGCCATGCAGAGGTCGGCTCAACCGAAACAAAGGCAAAGCCTGTCAAGGCCAACCAGATCGCTCTGGCCCGCATGCAGGGGTATGAGGGTGAAAGCTGCTCCGAATGCGGCAACTTCACCATGGTCCGCAACGGTACCTGCCTCAAATGCGACACCTGTGGAAGTACGAGCGGCTGCTCGTAACAGTTTCAGGACAAACCAAAATAGAAAGCCCCGCTCAGATCGAGCGGGGCTTTTTCATTTCTATGGCAGATCTATAAAAGAAACCCGACCTCAACGCTCCGTCAGCGCAAGGCGGGCGCCGAGCATGACGAAGGTCGCAGCAAATCCGCGCTTCAGCCAATTCATAACGGTCGGACGGGTCAAGACCTTGTCCCTGACAGACGCAGCAGCAAGGCCAACGAGCGCGAAAACAACGAACGTCATCAGCATGAACACGGCCCCGAGCGCGGCCATTTCAAACACCGGATTGACCTCATCTACATGAATGAACTGCGGCAGAAAGGCCAGAAAGAAAATCGACAGCTTGGGATTGAGCAGATTGAGCAGAATGCCGTCGCGAATAATCACCAGCGCCGTGCGCCCTTCCCTGTTTTCCGCACCAAGGCTCTCGGCGTCCAGCTGCCCTTTCTCCTTGAGCATTTTGTAAGCCATATAAAGAAGATAGGCGACGCCAGCAAACTTGACGATCTGAAACGCCATGGCGCTGGCATGGAGCAGTGCCGCAAGCCCCAGAATGGCGGCGGCAATATGGGAAATGATGGAAAGCGTGCCGCCGAGCGCAGCAAGTAGGCCAGCGCGAAAGCCATAACCAAGCGTGGTGGCTAAGGTATAGATCATACCGGTTCCGGGCGTGATCACGACAAACAATGAAGTAATGAGAAACTCAATGGACATGGGTGGCTCCGAAAGAAAAATCGATCCCGGCCACTATAGGTCATGAAATGAGTGAAATACAATCACGGTTACCCGGCCGCAAGACCGGATGAAAGCAAAGCCCGATTATTCGAACTCGCACTTGTTCATGGTGCCGAAATGCCGCAATCGCAGCACCTGTTGCCCCTTGATCTCGGCCTCACAGCCAAATCGCGCCCCGACATAGGGGAGGATATGGGCTTCGACCACTGTCTGATCGGACACTGTCTGACAGACCCGCGCGCCAATGGGAAAGCTGCGCTCAATGCGCTCAACAGGAGATTTCATGAAAAGGATAAGGCTGCGATCCGTCACGTTGACAAGACAGGCAGCTTGAGACGATGCCACCTGTGACGCCAGCAGCACAAGCGTTGCCGAGAGCAATATGATGGGTTTCACGAACTGTCCGACAGTCATTTCAGATCTCCTATTCTATTCGACCCGATCGGCCAAAAGAAACCAATGTATCCAGTCATTTTCAGGTTTCCCCCACAGCGACCCTTCGACCATGGCGAAAGAGTTTTATACTCACGTAAGCTGTTGCGAAGCTGACTTACCGCCTCAAGCGTCGTAAGTAACAAATTACTCACCTTAGAGTACGCCTAACTGTGTAAACAAATTGAAAAATTGCATCCTTACAATTTCACAAGAAAAACGCTGCACAATAGCTCGCAACAAATGAAGGATATTGTGTGGCAGATCCGACGAGCCCAAGCTGATAGCCGGAAATCCACCACTATTGAATGATCGCAAAATTGCAACAGCAGGCCTGCAAGTGTTGCCGAAGAAGATTTTCTCTTGACCTTTTTGCAAAAAACGCAGAAAAGGCCAGAGGAAAAGGAGAAAGAACAACAATGAATTCCCCCTTTTCCGTAATTGCACCAAATCAGTTCAATCACGAAACCTACCGCAACGCCGAAGACGCGATTGACCGGTTGCTGCTGATCTATGAATCGCACACCGAGTTTCTGCAGTCCGCATTCGCGCGTGTGGCCAACGGTGATGTACCCATATCGGGACGCTATCGCGCCACCTACCCCGAAATCCGCCTGACCACGGACACCCACGCCCACATCGACAGCCGCTTGTCCTTTGGTCATGTGCCCGGACCGGGGCAGTACACCACAACCATCACCCGTCCCGATCTGTTTCGACACTACCTGAAAACCCAGATCGAACTGCTGCTGGCCAATCACAATGTGGGCATCGAAGTCGGCCCGTCGAACACGCCGATCCCTGTTCACTTTGCCTGGCCCAATGGCATGGATGTCGATGGTTCGTTGCCGGAAACATGGGAGCGTCCCTTGCGCGACGTGTTCGATGTGCCGGATCTGTCCATCACCGATGACGCCATTGTCAACGGCACACAGCATTACGCGCCTGACGAGATCATCCCGCTTGCACCCTTTACCGGACCACGCATCGACTACTCGCTTCATCGTCTTGCCCATTACACGGCGACCCGGCCCGAGCACTTCCAGAATTTCGTCCTCTTTACCAACTACCAATTCTATGTCGACGAATTCGTGAACTGGGCCCGTAAAGAAATTGCCAGTGGCAACTCTGAATATGAAGCCTTTGTCGAACCGGGCAATGTCGAGACTCCACGCGGTGCCACATCGCCTGAGATCGGCTCGCCGCTCGCGCGCCTGCCCCAGATGCCGGCCTACCATATGAAACGCAAGGGACGGGACGGCATCTCGATGGTCAACATCGGCGTCGGGCCATCAAACGCCAAGACGATCACCGACCATATCGCAGTGCTCCGCCCCCATGCCTGGCTGATGCTGGGCCATTGTGCGGGCCTGCGCAACACGCAGCGTCTTGGCGATTATGTCCTCGCACATGGCTATGTCCGCGAGGATCATGTTCTGGACGCGGACTTGCCCACCTGGGTGCCCATTCCGCCCCTAGCCGAAATTCAGGTCGCACTCGAAAAGGCCGTCGCCGACATCACTGGCTACAGCGGCTACGAGCTCAAGCGGATCATGCGAACCGGGACCGTCGCAACGATCGACAACCGGAACTGGGAATTGCGCGACCACCGGGAACCGGTGGAGCGCCTGTCCCAGTCTCGCGCCATCGGGCTGGATATGGAATCGGCCACGATTGCCGCCAATGGATTCCGCTTCCGCGTTCCTTACGGCACGCTTCTGTGCGTCTCGGACAAACCACTTCATGGCGAATTGAAGCTCCCCGGCATGGCCAGCTCATTCTACAACGAACAAGTCGGCCAGCATCTTCAAATCGGCATCAGAGCGTTGGAAGAGCTGCGCAAGATGCCGATAGAACGCATTCATTCTAGGAAACTGCGCAGCTTCGCAGAAACGGCCTTCCAGTGATTGCGAACTGATCATCAAAAAGAAAAAGCGGCCCTCAGGAGCCGCTTTTTTTATTCTGAAAAGCAAATGAACAAGAGCCTCGGCTGCGCAATCAGGCAGCGTTCACGGCTTCATCCAATTCCTCGGGCGCCGCGTCCTTCTGTGAGGCAAGGGCCCGGGAAGCCTTGTACAATTCGGCAAACGATGAGGCGGGTAGCGGCGGCGCGAAGAGATAGCCTTGCGCGGCAGACACACCCATTCGGCGCAATTCGACCACCTGCCTCTCGGTTTCGATGCCCTCAGCAATCACTCCGATGTTGAGGCGAGCGGCCAGCTCAATCAATCCCTTGACCAACTCGGTTCCCGCAAGTCCCTGATCGATGGCATCCACCATAAGCTTGTCGAGCTTGAGAATATCAACACCGATGCTCGTCAGATTGTACAGGCCACTGTGACCCGATCCCACATCATCGAGAGCGATTTCGGACCCCAATGCCTGAATGCGGCTGATGATATCCTTGGCCAGGGTCAAGTCGGTAATCGGAACCCGATCTGACACTTCAAAGATCAGATTCGTGTAGCCAACCGAGCTTTCGCCGAAAACGCTCTGGACGTCATCGACGATGGCCTCGTCAACCAACTGGCTTGAAAAGAGATTGAACGAGACTTTCAGATCGCCACCACCATCAATGAGCGGGGCAATCACGTCCCTTGCATCTTCCATGATCCGGTTGGTGACTTCTCGCGTGACCCGATAGTTCTGAGCCAGCGGGATGAATTCGTGTGGTTGAACGACAGTGCCATCTGGCTTGTTCCAGCGTGTCAGCACTTCGCATCCCGTGATTCGGCCCGTTTCCAGACACACGATCGGCTGCATGAACGGCACAAATTCTCCATTGTCCAATGCAGCCAGAATGCGATCCCCCTCGGTCGGACGATACCGCCCAAGAAGAAATCCACCAACCAGCGCAATGGCACAAAGAATGAAACCGAATGCATTGATCATCTTGCGCGGTTGATGCGCAATGACATCAAGCGCAGCCTTGGAGACCGAGATGTTGACCTCGAACGGCATGAACTCGGACATGGCGCGAACATGGACAGAGGTCTCACCGCTTTCCAACGCTTCCAGAATGTACCATGGTTCGTTGTTGCCCAGAGACAGCATGGCAACACGGAAGCGGCGCAATTCGTTGCGAACAGGATCGATACGGATCAATTCGCCGGGCACCCGGGCCACCAGCCGGCGACCGTTGGTGATATGGCGAATAACCAGAAGAGAGGCCATCTCGCCTTCTTTCCTGCCCTCGGAAAGCGACAGCATCACCTCCGGATCATTGGTATCGTATGTCGACAAAAGCCCCTTCTGACGGGACGACTGACCAAGATCGGTGCAAACCAGATTGCCATTGCGATCAACCAGACCGATGGTGTCGATCCACGGGGTCGACCTGACGGCGTCACTGTAAAGGTAACGATGATCATGGGTGCAGGAAAGCCCCGACGAATTCGCAAGATCGTTCAACACCTTGATGGTGGTCTGCGTCGCCTCCGAGGCACGCTCCAGCATCAATTGCGCAGAAACATTGAGTCCTTCTTCGACTTCGGAGCGTGTCTGCCAATCAAGTACGCCGCGCGCGCCCATAGTGAGAAGCAACGCGCCCAACACTCCAAACGACATGTAGCCAGCAATTTTCGTGGCATTCCTAAACATGAATCCCCGCACCCCTATTCCCACCACCACTATACCCCACGAGCGATGAAAATTCGGTTGACATATTTGGCCTTAATATTCCGAGCCGAGATCTGCACAAACCTTCAAGCAAAGGCTTCGCGGTTCCTCTCACCAAAGGCACCTGTCGACTAGGCGCTAATCTCTTTGGGCATCGTAACGCTGTTGTCCGGCCCCAAAACGGTTGGAAGATCCTCAGGCGACTGATGACGAGGCGACTTGCCCAGTTTCTCAACCAGCTTGAGATAGGCAGAACTAGGAAGCGGAGGCGCAAACAGATAGCCTTGCGCTTCATCGACCCCCGCCTTGCGCAGATAGGAGAGCTGACCCTCGGTCTCCACCCCTTCTGCCACGACCACCATCTTCATCCCCTTCGCCATGGCACTGAGGGAATCGACAATGGGTGAGGTTTCGCTCTCAGCCGTGATGCTGTCGACAAACAGTTTGTCGATCTTGATGATGTCCATCCCGAGCTTCTGCAGATAGGCAAATCCCCCGTGGCCCGTCCCGGCATCATCCAGAGCGACCCGCACACCGAGCCGCTGCATCCGTTCTATGATAGCGCGAGCCCGGTCAAGATTCTCGAGCGGCTGGCGCTCTGTTACTTCAAAGACCAATTGCTTGAAGCGAACCCCGGAGTTGCCAAAAGTCCGTTCAATCTCGCTAACGATCTCGATATCATCGAAATGCCGGTTGAACAGGTTGATAGCGACCTTGAGATGCGGGAACCGCGCATAGGAATTCGACAATTCCACAGCGACCTGTTCCATCAAAAGGCTCGTCATTGGCAAGGCCAGTCCGGATGCTTCCGCCGTGTCGATGAAGTGGCCCGGCGGAACAATCGAACCATCGGATTTACGCCACCGCACCAGCACCTCGCATCCAGCAAGACGTCCGCTCTGGATATCGATGATCGGCTGATAGAACGGCACGAACTCCCGCAGCTTGATACCCTGCTTGATGCTGATATAGGGGCTGGGCTTGCGCATGCCCAAGCGAACGCAGAAAAACAGGATGAACACCCCGGTCAGCGCCGAAAACCCATGAATCACATTCATGATACCGTCAAAGGATTGCCAGACACTGGCAAAGGGGACCGAAATCGACACACCGATTGGGTAACGCTCAGAGGTCTTGCTGAGGGTCACAAGATCCCCCGCCCAAATCGGATCTTCCTGAATATCTGCAAACGGAGATGCCTGTCTCAGTTTTATCTCGGGTGATGTTTCAGCGATCACCGCTTCGTCGGCCAGTTTCACCGACATCCTATAATCGGAACCAAACTCGGTCTGCATGGAATCAAGATCGAATGATTCAGCAAGAATGAACGCACCAATCGAAACACCCTCTTTGATCTTCCAGGTGACGAGCAATCCATTTTTGTCCGTAAAGCCATCCACAACTGCAAAATAGTGCAAGTGAGGGACAGTTCCGGAAGCACCACCCGAAAGAAGATGGAGACGCGAAATATCCCGGATGGACGAGCAGTACATTTGATTTTTGTTGTAGATCAGGCCGATGTTATGCATATCGCCATGGCGCAGGGTCATCTCCCGAAACGATGCCTGAAGCGAAGCGTCACAGGCTGGCACGTGATTTTGGTGCGGCAAAGTAGTGAAAACGTCGACCGCGACCTGAATCAACCGTTCCGCATTGGCAAGCGATCGGGAGGCCGTCTGTTCCAGATTCCACACGGCCCGCGACTGCACATAGTCGCGCATGAGCACATGGGCAAGGAACATCGGTGCGAGACCGAGAACAACGCCCAGTAACATCAAAATGACCGATCGGATTCTGTTTCTCAAAGATTTGCTTCCCTATTGACTAAGCGACTTTAGGAAAAGACCCCTAACATTGCTTTAACCATCCGATTGCAAACAACAATTTTAAACGTGATAAGCACATTTCGATATCGGAACAGACGTGATAGGACTGGAGCAAACAACGTCCTGACAAGACAGGCATACAAAACTGATACATCCTGCCTATTGTCTTTTCCCCAGGACCGACACAGACTTCGTAATCTCGCAATGTCCCGCCCACATACTGCCGCTGGGAAACGGCGCGCACTGCGGGGCAACAACCGTCATTTCCGAAGCTTGCCGAGTCATTTCGTGCGTCTTGTTGCCACATTTCTCCGCAATGCTCCGCGCACTCCATTCACACGGAGCAAGACCAATTGGTCGTTCACTCTGCTCACTGATAGCCAAAAAGGCAATTTGCTTATGAAGCGCCACAGCTGGACCATTTCTTTCCTTCTTATTTCAACCTCATTGGCTCACGCCCAGAGCGGAGCTGAAGAGGCATTTTCGGAACTCATCCGGGACCTCAACCAGAGCGGCCTGTTCACCGCCGAGGTTGGATCCATGCACTATCAGGAAGATGGTGATGTCCTGACGGCTCAAAATGTCACCTACAAGTTTGACTGGTCACTCCCCGGTGACCTGATGTCGCTTAATGATGACTTGCTGAAGCTCGATGATCAAAACAAAGCCGATGGCAGCAAAAGCAGCGCTGCTTCGGACGGATCGAAAGAATCGGACGAGAAAGAAGATACCGAAGGCCACATATCCATGACCATGACAGTGCCAACGATCACGGCAACTGGCATGAGACTGGAGCTTGATGGTGTTTCCTACGACACGATGAGCTACGAAGGACATCAGTTCCTTGTCACCATCGATATGCCCGGCACCGACAACGACGCGACAATCAAGGGAACGGGCCTTGGCAAGGACGAAATGGTCAATGGCTATCAGCCATTTCTTGGCAAATTCGAAATCGCCTCTGACCGCCCGATTGGCAGCGTACTGGACTATATGCGTCCGCTGTTGCTCAAACCGCACCTCGACGAATACACCTCTGCAGGCTACACGACGACCCAACTCACAGGCAAAGGCGTGGTCACCGAAGAAGCCGAATTGGGGCCTCTGACCATGAAGAACATGCGGGACGGCAAGATCGAGAGCTACGAACTGGCCTATCAAAAGGGTGAGATGCCGCTTAGAGCCATGATGGCGGGTCAAACCGAGAGCGACGAGACACCCGATCAATCCCTCAAAGGGATACCTGAAAAGCTGACCTACGAAGTCGGAAAGACGACTTACAAGGATTACAATATTGCAGCCATGTTGGCCGCTATAGATCCCAACCTGTCGGCTCAAGACGACAACGCGATGGTTCTGTCCGAGGTCAATACCGGTCCGATCACAATGACCGCCACGGACCTCTTCGAATTTTCGATCGCCCCGTCGGTGATGAAGGACTTCGCGCTCAAGCAGCCTCAGACCTACATCGTTCCCCTGATCGATGAACTCATCGCCAAGGGTCAGTCACCGGAAAATCTGCCCGCTGAACAAAAACGCGCCCTGTTCCGGGCCGGCTTTGATCTCTTGCGCGGATTTAGCCTCGGGCTGAGTGAAAATGGTGAAATAAAAGCCAAGGGCACCATGCCCGAAGGCAAGTACAAGGGCCAGACAATCGAAGCCAGCATCGGCAAACTGCACGTTTCCGATATCAGCGCCGAAGGTGTTGGAGAAGTCTCCCTGTCAGGCGTAACCTATGGCGGTCCTCCGAGCATTCAGCTGTCCCTTGGACGTCTGGCGCTCGAGAACCTCGAATTCGCCAACTACGACGAAATTGAAAACTTCTTCATGCGCCGCCTTGAGGGACAGGATCCAACATCCGCAGAAATGGCAAAGATCGCCCCTGAAGGCTTTGACATTGCTATCAGCGATCTGTCCTATCAGGACGCAAAAGACAACAAGGTTAGCCTCGCGTCGCTTAAAACCGGCATGAAACGTCAAGGCCTTGCCATTCCGGCACTCTTCACGTCCAAGATCGACGAGCTGACGATTTCCAAATCACTGCTTCGCCATCCCCTCGCGTCGGTGCTGATGACCCAGCTTAATCTTGATAGTCTGACATTTAACCAAGACATCAAGATCGCCTGGGATGAAAACAGCGAAACCGTCAATGTGGATCCCCTTTCCATCGAGTTGATGCAGATAGCCAAACTGTCCGGTAACTTGGGCTTCGGCGGCATCATCCGGAACTATCTGGACAATCCGGAAATGGCGCAAGCGGCCATGATGACCGGCACGATCCAGCCTTCCAACCTCACGCTTGCTGATTTGGGCGGCCTTGACAACCTGATCGATCTGGCTGGCGTCACCACCGGCATGGGCCCCGATCAGGTGCGCGAATTCGCATCCAGTCAGGCTCAGGCGACCCTGTCTGCCTTTACCAAGCCCGACTTCGCCAAAGCGGTTGGCGGCGAGATCCGCGCCTTCCTGAGTGATCCCAAAAGCCTCAAGATCATGCTGAACCCGGGCGCACCCGTCCCCGTGATGCAGGTCCTGGCAGCAATGTCTCAGGATCCGGGCACTATTCCCGATCTGCTCAACATTGGTGTAGCAGCAAACGAGAATTAACCGAATAGCAGGTAAGAAGTCTGCATTTCGACATCATCAGACATAGAAAAAGGCGGCTTCGAAAGCCGCCTTTTTTATTGAATTCAGAAACTTGCAGAATTTTCTTATTCTGGAAGATTAAGTCTCAAATGCAGATCACGCAGCTGCTGATTGGTTGCGTCGCTCGGCGCGCCCATCATCAGGTCTTCGGCCTGCTGGTTCATCGGGAACAGTGAGATTTCGCGCAAGTTGGGCGTGCCGCAGAGCAGCATGATGATGCGATCCATACCAGCAGCCATACCGCCATGCGGAGGCGCGCCATACTGGAAGGCCCGATACATGCCGCCGAAACGCTCCTCGAGAACCTCTTCACTGTAACCGGCAATCTCAAATGCCTTCTTCATCACCTCGGTCTGGTGGTTACGAATGGCACCAGAGCCGATCTCGTAGCCGTTGCAGACGATGTCATACTGATAGGCATCCAGTTCAAGCGGATCGGTGTTTTCCAGCCCTTCCAGAGCCCCTTTGGGCATAGAGAACGGGTTGTGGCAGAAGTCGACCTTCTCTTCGTCGTCATTCCATTCGTACATCGGGAAGTCAACGATCCAGCAAAGGTCGTAGCGATCACGATCAATCAGATCAAGTTCTTCACCCACGCGGTTACGGGCGCGGCCCGCAAAATCGCAGAATTTCTTCGGATCACCGGCAACAAAGAAGCAGGCATCCCCGGCATCAAGACCAAGCTGGGTGCGGACTGCTTCGGTGCGTTCCGAACCGATGTTCTTGGCAAGAGGCCCTGCCCCTTCCAGAGATCCGTCTTCGCCCTTGCGCCAGAAGATATAGCCAAGGCCGGCTTGGCCTTCGCCCTGCGCCCAGCTGTTCATGCGGTCACAGAAGGTACGAGCGCCACCGGTTTTCGCCGGAATGCCCCAAACTTCGTTGGTGCTGTCTTCGAGCATACGCGCAAAGATCTTGAAGCCTGAGCCGCGGAAATGCTCGGAGACTTCTTCCATGACGATCGGAATACGCAAGTCAGGCTTGTCAGAGCCATATTTGCGTAGCGCTTCCTTGTATGGGATGCGCGGGAAGTCCTGCGTGACAGGTTTGCCCTCGGCAAATTCTTCGAACAGGCCGCGAATGACCGGCTCCATCGTGTTGATGATGTCTTCCTGCTCGACGAAGCTCATTTCCATATCGAGCTGATAGAACTCACCCGGCAGGCGATCTGCACGCGGATCTTCATCGCGGAAGCAAGGCGCGATCTGGAAATACTTGTCAAAGCCAGACATCATCAAGAGCTGCTTGAACTGCTGCGGAGCCTGCGGCAGCGCATAGAATTTACCCGGATGAATACGGGATGGAACGAGGAAGTCGCGCGCCCCTTCCGGAGAAGACGCGGTCAGAATTGGCGTCTGGAATTCATTGAAGCCGATCTCGTTCATCCGGCGACGTGCAGACGCCATAACTGCCGAGCGCTTCAGGATGTTTGCGTGCAAGGTTTCGCGGCGCAAATCCAGAAAACGATACTTGAGGCGAATATCTTCAGGATAATCCGGCTCACCAAACACCGGAAGCGGCAGCTCTTTGGAAGCGCCAAGAACATCCAGTTTGGATATGAAGATCTCGATCTTGCCGGTTGGCAAAGTCTCGTTGATGGTGTCCTCGCTGCGCGCCTTAACTTCGCCCTCGATCCGGATACACCACTCGCCGCGCACTTTTTCTGCAGCGGCAAAGGCTGGCGAGTCGGGGTCGGCCACGACCTGAGTGAGGCCATACTGGTCCCGCAAATCGATGAAAAGAAGACCACCATGGTCGCGGACCCGGTGAACCCAACCGGAAAGGCGAACGGTTTCGCCCACATGGCTCTCGCGAAGATCGCCACAGGTATGGCTGCGATAAGGATGCATGAACAGTACCCTGATGCTTGAGAGAGCGCCCGCACGATCGCCGGACCGGGGAGCTTTCCTCTCCAATGAAATTTCGAACCGACAGATCGGCTTGCTCTTAATAGAGCGCCATCTCGTCGTTTTCAACGAAAAACGGGCGCAAAAGCGCCATGGCGCCCGCCCATTGAACAGTCTGCGCGGACCCTGCTATTTGCCTCACAAGGTGTCAAGCCAATCGGCACCAAAGTTGCCACTTTTCCCGGCTTATGCCCAACTCGGCCCCAAGGGATGAACACAAACCAGCCATTTAGAGGCTTGCATAGACGGTCATAATTCGGGATGGTCAGGTTTCTGGCTGGGTGTTCGAGGGAAATCCCCATTTGCACTGAAATAGACAGAAAGAGTGCGCGACAAGCCCGGAATTGTTCTATATAAGCGAATTAGCAATGAAAACAATCACGACAACTGCCGAATTGGCAGACGCTTGCACCAGTTTCGCCAAGCATCCGTATGTAACAGTCGATACGGAATTTTTGCGCGAAACCACCTATTGGCCAAAGCTGTGCCTGATCCAAATGGCAGGGCCTGACCTTGCCGTTCTGATTGACCCCCTTTCCGACAGTCTTGATCTTGCGCCATTCTTCGAATTGATGGCGGATGAATCTGTTGTGAAGGTGTTCCACGCCGGTCGACAGGACATCGAAATTATCTATCATCTGGGCAGGCTCATCCCCGCCCCGATCTTTGACAGTCAGGTCGCCGCAATGGTGTGCGGCTTTGGGGATTCCATATCCTACGACCAGCTCGTGCATCGGCTGACCGGTCATCACATCGACAAATCCCATCGCTACACGGATTGGTCCCGCCGACCGCTGACCGAAAAACAGCTCAACTATGCCCTCGCGGATGTCACGCACCTGCGAGACGTCTATCATGCGCTGAGGGCCAATCTCGACGAGCAGCAACGCACCTCCTGGGTGCAAGAGGAAATGGAAATCCTCACCTCGAAGGAAACCTATCACACCGAACCGGTGAACGCCTGGAAGCGCATGAAACTGCGAATCCGCAAACCACGTGAGTTTGCTGCGCTCAAGCGCCTCGCAGGATGGCGCGAATCCGAAGCGCAGAGCCGTGACGTGCCGCGCAACCGCATCATGAAGGACGAGGCAATCTTCGAGCTGGCCGTACAACTGCCGCAATCACCCGAGGCCCTGTCTGCCCTCCGCTCGATTTCAAAAGGCTACGAACGCTCAAAGGCTGGTCTCGATATTCTGGCCATGACGCGCGAGGTTGCAGCCCTGCCCAACGAGGAGCTGCCGGACGTTCCGAAAGGCAAGTCCCAGCCGGAAGGCTCTGGCGCGGCTGTTGACCTGATGAAGGTGCTGCTCAAGCTGACAGCGGAGCGCCATGGCGTTGCTGCCAAAGTGATTGCAACGGTGGATGATCTGGAAAAGATCGCCTGCAGCAATGAGGCAGATGTCGCGGCTCTCAAGGGCTGGCGCCGGGAATTGTTCGGTCAATATGCCCTGAAGGTGAAAACCGGCGAAATGGCCCTGCGTCTGGAAGGCAAGAAAGTCGGTGTTATCGACTGCGAGCCACCGGAACTGCCCGTTGCCAAAGCATCCGCCAAACGCAACCGAAAATCCAAGAAACAGGGCGCGCCGGCTGAACAGAGCTGACGCGGTCCCTAACGTTCGTCCGAAAAATCGCCCAGAGTGTCGAGATCGGGGTCTTCCTCGAACTCGATCCGCTCCGCGCCCGTGAGCTTCTCATAGGGCAGATGATGGAATCTGTCGACCAAAGCCTCCCACATCTCGCTCAATAGGCGGACCGACACGTCGGGATCTTTCAGAACCGCGCGAATTTCGAGCAGTCTGTCTTCGTCGATCTTGTTGTAACACAGCGCCATCTCGGCTGGTTGCGCTGCTTCAATCCGCGTCACTTCTACCCAGCCCGCACGATTTTCGCCCACCCCGAGCACGCTCTTGGCCATGACATAATCCTGAGCTGGCGGGAATATATCTGCTGCGACCTCTCCCAGAGTGACATCTTGCCAGCTTGGCCAGACCTGCCGGACGAAAGCGTCGCCCATTTCTTCAGAATCAATTTGGCACCAGCCGATATCAGCCTCGCCATCGGCCACAAGATCATCCTCATAGGTAACCCGAACCTCAACCAGATAGCGATAGTTCAAGATGTCGATCTTGCCGTCGACGACAGACGCCGGATCACTGGCGACATAGAGGATATATTCACCGTAAGGTTCCCGGCCATGGTAGCAATCTATCGCTGATGCGGCGTCGCCCTGCCCCGCACTTCCATGCACGGCCCGACCGTGTACAACGGTCCAGTTTTCTTCTGTCGATCTTGTGTCAGTCATACAGTCTCTTGTTTCCAGCCTTCCAATGATTTTGGCGGCACGCGCCGGTCCTTGGCTGTTTCTCGCGTTTCCGTCCGCGCGGCGCAAACAGCCAATCATCCCTCACCGCTCTCGACGCGGCTGTCATATCCCATCAGCCTGACAAAACTGGAGAAACGACGCTCAAGCTTATCGTGCCGCAGCAGGTCCAGTTCAGGAGGAATATGCAATGTTGCAACATCATCTTCCAGCGTGACGGAAAGGCGTGGCAAGATGCCGGGCAATTCCCCCACGGCCACATGCGCAAGACGCAGAGCGGCGCCCGTTGTTCGCGCCAGCGACCGCAAATGCAGGCTGCTTACATCCCACATTCTAAGACTCATATTCGAGCCCGACAGCCCTTCGTGGCGGAAGTAATTCGACATCGCAAGATAGGCCCGCCCCGGATGGTCGATACCGATAAAGGAACCATGTGCGATGATATTGAGGCTTTGCGTACCGCGATAGTCTGGATGGGCACGCCAGCCGATATCAGCAAGCAGACAGGCAGCACGCCTGAGCTTGCGCTCATAGGCGCTTTCTTCGATAGCAAGAGCTTCGAACACCCCATCAAGCCAGTCGGCAAGCTCATGGGCATAGAAGGGAGATCGCGACCGCAAAACACACAGCTCCTCACTGGCGACAAGAAGCGGATCCTGCGCCTGCACGTCCTCGGGCAGCTGTTCGAACAGATGACCTTCGCGGACACCGAGTGAGGAAATCACCACACGTTTTGGCTTACCGCGTTTCAAGACCTCATGTAGAACCGCCGCACCATAGGGCAGCAGATTGCGCCGTGCCTTGGAAACAGCACCAATACCGGAAAAATCCTCGATATCATCACGCATGCACTGGCGGCAGAATTCCATCGCTTCTTCAGCATCAATCGAATAGTGATGCATCACCTTGAGCGGATATCCGACCGACGCCATATGCAGTTTGCCCAGCGCTCGCCATGTGCCACCTATGGCATAGAAGGTCTTGCCCTCCAGCTTGTCGAGTGGCTTTGATTCGGAAAGTTCGGTCTTGGCAATTTTCTGGGCCTGCTTAAGGGAACCGCCCGAGGTATCCTGAATGCGCAATCCGCCCAGCGGATAGGTGGAGCCTTTTCCAAGCTCGGCACCCTTGACCGTAATCATCTCCAGACTGCCACCCCCGAGATCGCCAACGACCCCGTCAGGATCGCGAATGGCGGAGACAACCCCCATTGCCGATTTTTGGGCTTCTTCCTCACCGCTGAGCACCAGAGGAACCACCCCGCAGATCGCTTCGACCTCGGCCATGAAATCCGCACCGTTGCTGGCGTCACGCGCGGCCGCGGTCGCCAGCACATACAAAGTCCCGACATCCGCATGATCAATCATGAAACGGAACCGCTTCAGGGCTTTCAGTGCGCAGGCAACGGACTTTTCATTCAGCTTGCCGGTTCCGGCAACCCCTTTGCCAAGGCCACAAAGCTGTTTTTCATTATACATCGGGATCGGGGCCCGCGACGCGCGCTCATACATGACGAGACGCACCGAGTTGGACCCGATATCAATGACAGCGACAGGGGCAGATCCCGAGATCCGGCCCTGGTTCCTGAATTTGTCGAGCTCGAATTTATCGCTCGATTCGGTCTGTGAATGCTCTTGGAGCGTCATCTTTTAGTGAATCACCTCGACCCGAAAGACTGGGGTTGGTCATGAAGAAGCTATGGGCGTTAAACGGCTCCTCACCCTCGGCGGCCTGAATCCGGCGGGAAGACCCGTCGGGCAGAATGTCCCAACTTTGCTGATTATCCATGATGTTGGCAACCATGATCTGGTCCAGAATCTGGGCGTGCACAGTCGGGTTTTTGATCGGCGCATAAATTTCACAACGGCGATCAAGATTGCGTGGCATCAGGTCTGCAGATCCGATCAGCACGACGGCATCAGTGTTCGGCAGTTCCTTGCCATTGCCAAAACACATGATGCGCGAATGCTCTAGAAAGCGCCCGATGATAGATTTGACGCGAATATTGTCTGACAGGCCGGGCAAATGCGGACGCAGGCAGCAAATGCCGCGAATCACCAGATCGATTTTCACACCGGCCTGACTGGCGCGATAGAGCGCATCAATCAACACTGGATCGACCAGCGAGTTTGCCTTGGCCCAGATCCGCCCGGGCCGCCCTTCGCGCACATGTTCGATTTCCTTGTCGATATACTCAAGGATGGTCGACCGCATCGTGTAGGGCGAGACAAGAAGACTGTTGAGGTGATCCGGTTTGGCGTAACCGGTGATAAAATTGAACACCCGCGCCACGTCGCGCCCGATTACCTCGTCGGCGGTAAAGAAGCTGAGATCGGTGTAGATCTTGGCGGTAATCGGGTGATAGTTGCCGGTCCCGATATGGCAATAGGTGACGAGCTTGCCATCTTCACGGCGCACCACCATGGACAGTTTGGCATGGGTCTTCAGCTCGATAAAGCCGAACACCACCTGCACCCCTGCGCGCTCCAGATCACGGGCCCAGCCGATGTTGGCCTCTTCGTCAAAACGGGCCTTGAGTTCCACCAGCGCCGTCACCGATTTGCCTGCCTCGGCAGCTTCGCAAAGTGCGCGCACGATGGGAGATTTCTTGGACGTGCGATAGAGAGTCTGCTTGATCGCGATAACACTGGGATCGCGGGCCGCCTGTGTCAGATACTGCGCCACCACATCAAAACTCTCGTAAGGATGGTGGATCACCAGATCCTTTTCCCTGATGGCGGCGAAACAGTCGCCGCTATGCTCACGGATCCGTTCAGGGAAGCGGGCCTTGTAGCGCTCGAACTTCAATTCGGGCCGGTCGATATCGACAAGCTGTGAAAGGTCGTTGAGCGCCAGCGGACCGTCGATAACGACGATCTCGTCATCCTCGATATGCACCGCTTCAGCAACGAACTCGCGCAAGGACTGGCCGGTGCTCGATTCAATTTCAAGGCGAATGATAGACCCGCGGCGGCGGCGTTTGAGCGCCGTCTCGAAGTGCCGCACCAGATCTTCCGCTTCTTCCTCGATCTCAATATCGGAATCGCGAAGCACCCGGAATGCGCCCAGATCGGCAATTTCGTATCCCGGAAAGATGCGATCGAGAAACAATGACACAACCTGCTCAAGTCGAATGCCGCGATAGGTACTCTCCTGCCCTTCTGCTGCAGGAAGCTCAACGAAGCGATCAAGCGTGTGCGGCATGCGCACGAGGGCCGCCATGTCTTCACGCCCTTCCTGACCCTTGAGATGCAGCACGAGCGAGAAGCTGAGATTGGGAATGAAGGGGAACGGATGTGCAGGATCACAAGCGAGCGGTGTCAGCACCGGGAAGATGCTTTCAAGGAACACCTGTTCCAGATAGGCCCTGTCAGTATCAGTTAGATTCTCACCTTCGATCAGGTAGATCTGCTCATCTTCCAACGCACGCCTCAAGCCTCGGTAAATCCCCAACTGACGATTGACCAGATCATTCACTGTGGTGTTGATCTTGACCAACTGCTGGCCAGGATCAAGGCCGTCCGCACTGACGCTGCCAACCCCTTCGCGTTTCTGGCCCTTGAGGCCAGCCACGCGCACCATGAAGAATTCATTCAAGTTGCTCGCCGAGATCGACAGGAAACGCAGTTTTTCAAGCAGCGGATGATTGGGGTTCTCGGCTTCTTCCAGAACGCGCTCATTGAACCCGAGCCAAGACAGCTCGCGGTTGACAAACCGCCCCGGACTGCGCATCAGCGCCTCGATTTCCTCATCGGTCGGCAACAAGTCGTCCGCCTGCTCATCCATGGCACCCTGATCGCCCTGATGCGGGTCATCATGAGGCTGATGATCTGGTGCGTTTTGATCCGGAGAGTGGTTTTCGAAATTATCTGACATTGAGAAGTGCCCGCCGCTTTGTTGACCCGTAAATGGTTCCGGCGCGATGTCTTGCCGGTCCGGTTGGGTTTTACCGTCCAATCCCCGTGCTTGCTGAAGCGCCACTGACGCTTGCGCACCGGGGCGCGAAATCCAGTTCGGACCGCAAGGCAAAGCCCCTCGGCCCTCGACGCCCATCAAGAACCCAAACCTGTCGCGAATCAGAAACCATAAGCCGCACATGACACGCTGAGGCCTCCAAACATTGCACCAAGGGTTCCCGGCATCAAAGATCAGCCATTACACGGACACCATAGCATTCATATGACGGATCCCACAATTCACCTCACTCATATCAGAGTTTCCGTCCAATGGGCAGATAGTTGGACAAAGCAAAGACAAATCAACACCTTTGGCTCATCGCCCGTCTCTGATATTCACAAGCAGGCATCGAAGCATTCTGGAATTTCGCGCTTTGCAAAACGCCACGACGCCCCTAGAGGAGCCCTTCGTCGAGTTCCTTCATCACGCTTGCAACAAACGGACGCGTGATCGTGCGCCGTCGTGCAAGCGCTTCCCGATCAACAGCCTCGACAACCCGAAGCGCCGCCGCAATCGAACGCTCCATGCGCAAAACGATATACTCGATGACACTTGGATCAGGATCGAGCTGACGATCGGCAAAAAGCTTGACCAGCACCGAACGCAACAGCTCGTCATCGGGCTCGTAGATTTCAAGCGGCGTTGTCAGGCGCAAGCGCGACATCAGATCAGGGAGCGCCACACCCCACCCATCCGGCCAGTTTCGGGCGGTGATCAGCACATAGGCGCGCGCCTCCCGGGCCGCGTTGAGCAAATGAAACAAAGCGACGTCATCCCGCTCCCATCCATCTGCATCTTCCAGCACCACGGCACCACAATCCACCAGTGCAGTCGGATCGCTGCGGTTGAGTTCTTCAAGCGTGATGACCCGGGCATTGCTCTTTGCCGCCCAGATGCGGGCGAGGTGTGATTTCCCTGCTCCGACCGGACCAGCCAGAAGCAGCCACAGCGATGGCCAATCCGGCCAAAGGTCAATCATGTCAAGCGCAGCTGCATTGGATGGCCCGCGCAGAAAATCTTCGCGCCCCATTGCCGTCTCGTGCGGCAGCTTCAGTGGCATTTGCTCGCCCAACTTAGTGACTTCCAATTCTGTCTTGCGCAACGCGCATCATCCCTCGGCCTGTGTGTCATGAGACGGCGCGGCATTCAACCCGTCACCTTGCCCGCGATACATCGAAGAGTGCATATATTTGTCAAGAATATAGCGGATTATAACACCGATCGCAGCAGCTGTCGGCACCGCGATCAGCATTCCGACAAAGCCGAACAGCGAGCCGAAGGCCAAAAGCGCAAACATCAGCCAGACTGGATGCAACCCCACCCGCTCTCCGACCAGCCGGGGCTGGAGGAAATTGCCCTCAAGAAACTGACCAACGGCAAAGATGGCCAGCGTAATCCCGATGGGAACCGGATCAGGCCAGTACTGCACGATAGCAACCCCCAGCGAGACCACCAAGCCAAGCGTCGCACCGGCATAGGGAATAAAACTGATGATGCCAGCACCCAGACCGATCAGCAGGCCGAAATTGAGGCCCAGAATGGACAAAGCAACAGCGTAGAAGATCCCCAGAATCAGCCCGACAATGATCTGTCCACGCACGAAGCCAGATACGCTGCGGTTGATCTCGTTGGCAAGGTGCCGGATCGTGTCGACATGATCACGCGGCAACCAGTGATCGACGGTCTCGACCATCCGGTCCCAGTCGTGAAGCATGTAAAAGGCGACAACGGGCGTGATGACGATGAGGGCCAGCATGTCAATCAGGGCCTGACCGCCATTCCAGATCGACTGGATCAGCTTACCAATCCAGGACGCCCCCTGCCCGACGAGGTCCTTCACGTTGTTCTGCAAGCTCGAAGCATCAAAATCGGACAGGAAGGACGGCATATACTTTGAGCTCGTCTTGATCAGCAAGTCCTGCAAGGACGCGATATAGCCGGGCAAATTATCCGCAAAGTCTGTCATCTGTTGCGCCAGCGTCGGCACGATCATCACCATCATCAGAACAAAAAACAGAACGAACAGCAGCAGAACCGACACCGTTGCCCAGATTCGGTTCATACCAAGCCGTTGAAAGAAGTCCGCAACCGGGTCAAGCATGTAGGCAAGCGCCATGCCTGCGACAAAGGGGAGAAGAATGCCGCGAAATAGATAGAGGCACAGGATAACCACAGCGAGAGTGATCATCCATATCGTGAATTGCTTCTCAATTGACATTCACTCTCTCCTGATCATGGGGCGGGTTCGCCTGCCCCGGTTTCTATACCAGCTTCAGATTGAACGCAAAGCGGTGTTTTCAGTTCCTCGACCCATGATTGTCGTCCCTGTCCTTGCCCTCGGCTTCGGTGCCGGCCTGATCCAAAGGGGCCATATGCCCGATCCACTCCACCAGATAGGACACCGCAGACAGTATGGTCAGTCCGACCACCAGATAACCGAGCATAACCGGAAGCTCGCCCAAACGAACATCAAATCCCAGCAAGGCCATGACGGTGGCAGCATAAAGGATCTGGAACATGGTGTTGGCCTTGGAAATCAGAAGCGGTTTCATGGTCACCGGCTTATCGAGCATCCATGACAGCACAACCCCCCCGACGATCAGAATGTCCCTGCTGACCGCAGCAATCACGATGAAGGCGGGGATCACCTTGAGAAGACCGAGGGTGAGAAAGATACTCACAAGCAGGGCCTTATCGGCAATCGGGTCCAGATGAGCACCAAGCTCGGACTGCGAATTGAATTTGCGCGCAAGAATCCCGTCAACACCGTCGGAAATACCGGCGATGAGAAAGACCCAGAAGGCACTGGCAAATCGACCATCCACCAGAAGCCAGATCACAACTGGCACCAGAAACAAACGACCGATCGTAATAATGTTTGGCAAGGTCACAGAATTTTATGCCCCTTCTCGTGGCAAAGTACAATCAGGCAAACAGCCTGTTGCAGATTTGACTGAAACCAAAAACATGTGTCACCGCTTCAGCGTTCCAGCTTTTCATCTCTGCGACAAGACAATTCAAGCCCAACTTGAGCATCACACAGACTCTTTCCAAGCCTTTGCGCCGCAAACCGACAACCAATATGAGCTTTTTGCCAGAACGCCAGTCATAGGGGCTTGCATTTGCCGCAAATTTCGTGTGTTTCAGGAAAAACTCCAAGCATAACGATCAAGAACTATCACGGATTCGACATGACCGATCAGCCCAATGACAACAAGGCCCCTGTTTCGAACCATCTCACCTATGCAGACGCAGGCGTGGACATCGATGCGGGCAACGCGCTGGTCAACGCCATCAAGCCGATTGTCAAATCCACGACTCGCCCGGGTTCGGACACCGATATCGGCGGCTTTGGCGGCCTGTTTGATTTGAAGGGGGCCGGTTTCAAGGATCCGGTGCTCGTGGCCGCAAACGATGGTGTCGGCACCAAGCTCAAGATCGCCATCGAGACCGGCAAGCATGACACGGTGGGCATTGATCTGGTTGCCATGTGCGTCAACGATCTTGTTGTACAGGGCGCAGAGCCGCTGTTCTTCCTTGATTATTTTGCCACTGGCAAACTCGAGGTCGAGGACGCCACGAACGTGGTTGCCGGCATCGCCGAAGGGTGTCGTCAGGCCAATTGCGCATTGATCGGTGGCGAAACCGCCGAAATGCCGGGCATGTATGCCGAAAAAGATTATGATCTCGCGGGCTTCGCGGTTGGCGCTGCCGAGCGGGGCACCCTGCTGCCAACGGGCGTGAGCGAAGGCGATGTGCTTATTGGCTTGGCCTCGTCTGGTGTGCATTCCAACGGCTTTTCTCTTGTTCGGCGCATTCTGGAAGCCAACGACCTTGGCTTTGCCGATCCTGCTCCGTTTGCCGAGGGCAAGACCATCGGCGAAGCACTGCTTGAACCGACCCGCATCTATGTTCGCCCGATCCTTGCGGCCATCCGTGAAACCGGGGCGATCAAGGCTCTTGCCCACATCACCGGCGGCGGCTTCCCCGAAAACATCCCCCGCGTCCTGCCTGATGAGCTCGCAGCGCACCTTGATCTTGCGGCAATCACGCCGCCCGCTGTCTTTGGCTGGCTGCAAAAGCTGGGCGGTGTCGCGAACCCTGAAATGCTCCGCACCTTCAACTGCGGCATCGGCATGATCCTTGTGGCCGAAGACGACAAAGTCGACGATCTGATGGCTGTCCTCTCGTCTGCCGGGGAAACGCCGATGCGTCTCGGCTCACTCAAAGCCCGGGATGGCGATGCCGTCATCTATGACAGCATGATCAACTTCGGAGTCTGAGACCATGAGCGGAAGGAAGAAACGCACCGCCATTCTGATCTCTGGCCGCGGCAGCAACATGACCGCCATTCTCAAGGCCGCCCGCGACCCTGACTATCCTGCCGAAATCGCGCTGGTTCTGGCCAACAACGCCGACGCAAAAGGCCTTGCAACGGCTGCCAATGAGGGCATCAAGACAGCCCATGTCGATCACCGCCCCTTCAAGGGTGACCGCGAAGCCTTTGACGCGGAAATCCAGAAGGTGCTGGAAGCCAACGACATCGAGCTTGTCGTGCTGGCCGGCTTCATGCGAATCCTGACCGCAAGCTTCGTTGAACGCTGGACCGACAGGATGCTGAACATCCATCCCTCTCTGCTGCCCTCCTTCAAGGGCTTGCACACCTACGAACGCGCCATCGAGGCCGGCTGCCGCCTGTCCGGGTGCACGGTCCATTTCGTCCGCGCCGACATGGATTCGGGCCCGATCATCTGTCAGGCAGCGGTCCCCGTGATTGATGGCGACGACGCCGACAGCCTGTCCGCCCGCATTCTGGTTGCCGAACATCAGATCTATCCGCAAGCCCTTGCTCTGGTTGCTGGCGACCGGGTTACCGTTGACGGTATGCGCGTCACGATTCGCCATGACGAACCGGTTGATGGTAGCGTCCAACTTGTCAATTGACGCTGGCTCGCAGCCGATGACAAGGACACACAGGAACCTCGGATCATGCAAAAAAGGCTCGACAAGGAAATCGTGATTGCGGGACTGGCGCGCGATTGCGCCCACTCCCTGCCCGGCCTTCTCGCTCAGCTCGAAGCGCTGGCGGACCGCTTTGAAAAAAGTCATTTCATTTTCCTTGAGAACGACTCGCTGGACGATACCAAGGCGGTTCTCAGTGCCTTTGCTGCCTGTCACGACAACGCAACCATCGAGTTTCACGACCGGATCGGGCGCAAGCACCCCAAACGGACAGACCGACTGGCCCAATTGCGCAATCGCATCATCGAGATCGCCACCGACAAGACCACAAACCTTGATGATGCCTATCTGTTGCTGCTTGATATGGACGGTGCCAACTCCACCATCGACAAGGACCGCATCACGGGCTACGTCGAAGGTGACGACGGCAGCTGGGCTGGCCTGTTTGCCAATCAGAAGACCGATTATTGCGATCTCTGGGCCCTGCGCCACCCTGAACTGTGCCCCTATGACATCTGGAAAAAGGTGCGCAACCGACCTGCTGACATGGACAAGCGCGAGGCGATTGACACCTACATCACCGCCATACGCTTCACCCTGCCCGAAGACCGCGGCCTGATCGAAGTGGAAAGCGCATTCGGCGGCCTGGGGCTTTATCGCCTCTCCGCCCTTGAGGGATGTCGCTACATCGGGCTTGATGCAGATGGCAACGAGATCTGCGAGCATGTCGCCTTCAACCACCAAATCGGCGAGAAGCGCGGCAAGCTCTATATCGACAGCGGACTGATCAATGCGCTTGGCACCGAAGCCCATGCGCCAGCCAAAACGAAATGGCAAAAGAAGCGCGACAAATTCAGGCTTTTCCTCAAGCGCTTCTTCTAAGCAGACCCTGAACCGCCCGAACTGAGAGGACAAATGGCATGAGCAAGGACATCACTGATGAAGATCAGTGCCGATTTGTTTCCAGCCGCGGCATTCTCAAGTCTACCAAGACCCATGTCGCCGAGCCGAAATCCTCAATGCGCAAGATCCCGTGGGAATTTGCCAAACGGCTGAACAGTCGCGCCGAGGTAATCTATCTCACACCCGAAATGCTGCCAACTTTCGCAAAATATCACCTTTGGCGCATCAGAACGCCATTCACACTCGTCACGGGCGATTCCGATTGGGGTGTTAACGAGCGAGATTTGACACCAGCGCTTTTGAACAAGCTGCTGAACAATCGCTACCTCGACCACTGGTTCGCGCAAAATCTGGATCACCAGCATGCCAAGCTGACGGCCATTCCCATCGGACTGGATTACCACACCCTATCCCATGCCGACGGCAAAACCACCGGCCACGACTGGGGAAACCGCGTTGCCCCCCTTAGGCAGGAACAGGAAATCTGTCAAATCCACGCAGCCGCGGGGCCAATCGATCAGAAAAAAACTCAGGCTTTTTCCAACTGGCATTTCGCTGCGGACCGTGGTGATAGACAACAATGTCTGTCTGAATTCCCGGCAGAAACAGCCTTTTACCAAAGCACCTTCCTGACCCGGCGAGAAAGCTGGCAGCTCAATGCATCCTTTGCCTTTACAATCAGTCCGCTGGGCAATGGCCTCGATTGCCATCGCACCTGGGAGGCTCTGCTTTTGGGGTCCATACCGGTGGTGAAATCCTCACCGCTTGACTCGCTCTACCAGGACTTGCCGGTTGTTATCCTCGATGAATGGTCCGACTTTACCACCGAGCGCATGCATTATGAGCTGGAAAGGGCGAGCCATAACACATATGACTTCTCAAGGCTCCATCTCTCCTATTGGCTGGATGTCATCGCAAAAAGACAGCCAGCTGTTGCAGAGCGCATGACCATCGACGCATTCAGGCAACAGACCGCCGCCTATGGTCGAGAGCTGGAAAAGAAGCATGGTTCTGAGCAAAGCGCATGACCGGCACCGATCAACCAATTATCAATCAAACGCCCAATTACCCGCTCCGAGAGACAAAACGATGATTGCAAATTACCATAGCAGAAACCGAATTCTTGTGACGGGCGGAGCAGGTTTCCTCGGCTCGCATCTGTGCGATCGCCTCATCAAGGAAGGGGCAGACGTCATATGCGCCGACAATTTCTTTACCGGCAGCAAGGACAACGTCAAGCATCTGTTCAACAATCCGAACTTCGAGCTTTTGCGCCATGACGTGACATTTCCGCTCTATGTCGAAGTAGACGAGATTTACAATCTCGCCTGCCCGGCGAGCCCGATCCACTATCAATATGACCCTGTGCAAACCACCAAGACCTCGGTGCACGGCGCCATCAACATGCTCGGACTTGCCAAGCGCGTTGGTGCGCGTATCTTTCAGGCCTCGACCAGTGAGGTCTATGGAGACCCGGAGGTTCACCCTCAGAATGAAAGCTATTGGGGCCGGGTCAATCCGATCGGCATCCGATCCTGTTATGACGAGAGCAAGCGCTGCGCTGAAACGCTCTTTTTCGACTATCACCGCCAGCACGCGCTCGAAATCAAGGTTGCCCGCATCTTCAACACCTATGGCCCACGTATGAGTGCCAATGACGGGCGCGTCGTCAGCAACTTCATTATGCAGGCACTGAAAGGCGAACCCATCACGATCTACGGAGATGGTAGCCAGACGCGCTCATTCTGCTATGTCGATGACCTCATCGATGCCTTTGTCCGGATCATGAAAACGGACGACAGCTTTACAGGCCCTGTGAACATCGGCAATCCGACAGAGTTCACCATGCTCGAGTTGGCCGAAAACATCCTCGAACTGGTCGACAGCACGTCCGGCATTTCTTTCCACCCCTTGCCGCAAGACGACCCCAGACAGAGAAAGCCCGACATCGGCTTGGCCAAACAGGTGCTTGAGTGGGAACCAAAAGTGCCGTTGCGGGAGGGATTGAAGGAAACAATCGACTATTTCCGCAGCACCCTGAAATAAACAGGAAACGGTGGGAAACCATCTAGAAAAGCGCGATATGTCCGTTCCAACACAACTTCTTGTTCTAGGATGGCCGAACGGGTATCAAATATTGCCCTGAAGCTTTCCCGAACAGCCATCGGAGTCTGCCATGTTCGACTATGCCCGCGATTTTCTGAGATTTCTGGTCTCCCCCCCAAAGGAGCAGGCCAAGGCGCTCGCTGTCATCAAGCGCATGCGCTTGGGCAGGCACTATCTCGGCAAATGCGGCTACTGGCGCTCTCTGCTCACCGGACGCAGTATCGATCAGGATGGCAATCCGATTCCTTGGATGAACTATGCGATGGTTGGCTTCCTCAAGGAGCGACTGTCGAGCAACATGACCATGTTCGAATATGGCTCGGGCTATTCCAGCCTGTTCTTTGCCAGCTATTGCCGCTCTGTCCTCTCGCTGGAACATAACAGGGACTTCTACGAGCTGTTCCATGGTCAGGCCCGTGCCAACAACGACATTCGCCTTGTTGGCGACAGCATCGAGGACTATTGCGGCTTCATCAAAGAGGGCGACACGCTCTATGATGTCATCGTGATTGACGGTCTGCACCGCAATGAATGCGCCAAACAATGCCTCGACAATCTTACCCCCAACGGCGTGATCCTGTTTGACGATATCAACGAATATGCCTGGGATGAGGGGATCAGGCACCTCAAGGAAATCGGCTTCAAGCAATTGACCATGGGCGGATTGAAGCCACAATCCTATGCCGGTGCCAGCACCTCTGTCGGGACTATGGAGAATTTTGTGCCCTGGCGTGGTAACTCTAATATGAGGAGACCCACGTATGAGCATCGACAAAGCCCTTTTGGATCATCTGATGGAAGGCCGCAAAGCGGGCGATCTGTTCGGAG
>RJWC01000091.1_pt1 | contig 144583 bp, 130 predicted proteins | sample 2174211 | NCBI WGS metagenome assembly RJWC01 (sample SAMN10236717, study PRJNA496047) | synthetic metagenome | isolation source: mock community containing 12 organisms: Thioclava sp. ES.032, Psychrobacter... | place: USA: Walnut Creek | collected 2015-10-01 | reverse complement strand
CCCACAATGCCGAGGGGGATCGGCTTCACGCGGGTGCAAGCACCGTCCGGCGCCCAAGGAACTCAGGGGATCTCCAGTCGAACCGGGGGAGATTTCTCCGGCGTCGTACCGGAGGAAAGGTCTCCCGCGTCGCGCTGGAGGAAAGATCAGATCGGCCGTGTCGGCCGGATGTCCGACCTGTGCGGGTCGGAAGGACCCGGACTGTTTCGCGGGGGCGGGGGTTGCCCTCACGTCGGCCGGACCATGTGTAACGACCACCGGCCCGCCAACATTCCGGGACCCCGGTCCCGCCACCCCGTCGGGGCGGTCCCGCCATCCCGGCGGGGCGGCATCGCCTTGGCGCTTGCCCGTCGGGGCCGGCTCGCCACCCCGTCGGGGCGGGCGGTGCCCCCGACCACACCCCCAAACCGGACACCGCCCACGATCCGAAACCTGCCGCCGCAGACCCGACCAAGCCATCCGGACACCCGCCACGACACCGGACACCCCACGCAGTCGGATGCGGCGACGCCTCGGCAGCAGATCTTGGTAGATACCGGCCCCTGGAGGGGCACGTTCTTACCAAGATCTCCCCGACCCCGACCCCGACCCCGACCCCGGCCCCGACCCCGACCCGGACCCGGCGCAGCGGTCCGACGCCACACTCGCCGACACGGGCGTAGGCGCACCTCTCGACGCGCGCCCGCGCAACCCAGCCGAGCGGCGTAGCGCAACCGTGAAGAGGACAGGGGTGACCGCGGTCACATAAGATACGAACCGGTTCCGTATCGATAATCGCCCGCCTACGCTCACACCCGGATTACGAGTCTGGCCCGTATCGAAACGGGGCCGGGGGGAGAACGCTGATGCCGCCGCACGAGCACACGGGACACCCGAGGAGGTGGGCGATCCTCGGGGTGCTGGTGATCAGCCTGCTCGTGGTCGTCCTGGACAACACGATCCTCAACGTCGCGCTGCGTACGCTCGCCGACCCGGTGCACGGCCTCGGCGCGAGCCAGGGCGAGTTGGAGTGGTCGATCAACTCCTACACGCTGGTCTTCGCCGGCCTGCTGTTCACCTTCGGCGTCCTCGGCGACCGCGCCGGGCGCAAGCGCTTCCTGCTGATCGGCCTGGTGCTCTTCGGGCTGGCGTCGGTGCTGTCGGCGTACGCGCAGAGCCCCGCGCAACTGATCGCGGCCCGCGCGCTGATGGGTGTCGGCGGTGCGGCCATCATGCCGGTCACGCTCTCGATCATCTCCAACGTGTTCGACCCCCGCGAGCGGGGCCGGGCGATCGGCGTCTGGGCCGGCGCGGTCGGCCTGGCCGTGGCCATCGGCCCGATCCTCGGCGGCGCCCTGCTGGAGCACTACTGGTGGGGCTCGGTGTTCCTGATCAACGCGCCGGTGGTGGTGCTCGGCGTGGTGCTGGTGGCGCTGCTCGTGCCGGAGTCGCGGGACCCGGATCCGGGCCGCGTCGACGTCGTCGGCGTACTGCTGTCGGTGGTCGGGCTCGTGGCGTTGACGTACGGCATCATCGACGGCGGCGAGCACGGCTTCGGCCGCCCGGTGGTCTGGGCCGCGATCGTCGGCGGGCTGGCGGTGCTGGCCTGGTTCGTGGCGTACGAGCGGCGCAGCGACCACCCGTCGTTGGACGTACGGCTGTTCCGGGTGCCCCGCTTCGCCGCTCCGGTGGCCATCGTCGGGCTGATCTTCTTCGCCGCGACGGGCGTCATGTTCTTCAGCTCGTTCTACCTGCAACTGGTGCGCGGGTTCAGCCCTCTGGAGACCGGCCTGCTCTACCTGCCCTTCGCCGCGGCCCAGCTCATCTTCGCCCCGAGCAGCGCGGCGATGGTCCGCCGCTACGGCGGCCGGGCGGTCGCGACGGTGGGGCTGGCGCTGACCGTGACCGCGCTCGGCGTGTTCGCCTTCGTCGACGCGACCACTCCGATCTGGGTGGTGCTGGTCGTCTTCTTCCTCCAGGGCACCGGGATGGCCAACATCATGCCCCCGGCCACGGAATCGATCATGTCCGCGCTGCCCCGGGAGAAGGCCGGCGTCGGTTCGGCGGTCAGCAACACGATCCGGCAGGTGGCCGGCGCGCTCGGCGTGGCGGTGCTCGGGTCGGTGCTCTCCGCGGTCTACCGGGCCGACGTCGACTCCGCCCTGCGGGACCTGCCCGCCGGTGCGGGCGAGGCGGCCGGCGAGTCCATCTCCGGCGCGTACGCCGCCGCGGGTCAGCTCGGGCCGGCGGGCCCGCAGCTGATCGCGGTCGCCGACGACGCCTTCCTGGCCGCGATGCACTGGGCGGCGGGCCTCGCCGCCGCGACCGCCGCCCTCGGCATCGTGGTGGTGCTGCGCTGGATGCCCGGCCGTCCCGCCGCGCGACCGGGGGAGCCGGCGCCGGTGGGGGAGGCCGAGTTGGCCGGCACCGCCTAGCCTCGCCACAATGTCCGACATGACTTCCCCCGCCGACGCTCCCCGGCCCCCCGGGCGGCCGAGGAGCGTCCGCGCGGACGAGGCGATCGTCGAGGCCACCCTCGACCTGCTCGCCGACGGCAGCACGATCGAGGCGATCTCGATCGAGGCGATCGCCGCCCGCGCCGGGGTCGGCAAGGCCACCATCTACCGCCGCTGGCCCGGCAAGGAAGCGCTGCTGCGCGACGCCCTGCGGAGGCTCAAGGGCACCCCGCCGGAGCCTGCCGGCCACTCGGTGCGCGACGACCTGATCCTGCTGGTCGGGGCGGTCGGGCACCACATCGACCCACGGGCGGCGCGGATCATGCCCTGCCTGGTGCCGGAGGTCAACCGCAGCCCCGAGCAGTACCAGCTCTACCAGAACATCATCGAGCCCCGGCGCGAGATGATGCGCGAGGTGCTGCGGCGCGGCGTGCGCCGCGGCGAGCTGCGCGCCGATCTCGACGTCGAGGTGGTCATGGCGATGCTGACCGGCCCGATGCTGGTGCAGCGCGTCATGCGGTGGCACCCCGACCTCGACGAGCCGACCCTGCCGCAGCGCATCGTCGACGGCGTACTGGACGGCATCCGCGCCCACTGACGGGCCGCCGCGCGGCGCGGCGGCCCGGCGGTCGCCCGGGGACACGGCCCGGCCGGCGGCCAGGTGCCGTCGGCGGGTGTTCAGGCGGCGGGCGTACGCAGGCGGTGCAGGCGCAGGGCCAGCTGCACCTCCAGCGCCCGCTCCGGCTTCTGCCAGTCCGCGCCGAGCAGCTGCCCGACCCGCTCCAGCCGCTGGGTGACGGTGTTGACGTGCACGTGCAGCAGCTCGGCGGCGCGCGCCAGGCTGCCGCCCACCCCGAAGTACGCCTCCAGCGTCTTCACCAACGCGGTGCCCCGCCGGGCGTCGTAGTCGACGACCGGCCCGACGGTGGCGGTCAGGAACCGGTTCACGTCCTTGTCGCCCCCGTCACCGACCGCGCCCAGCAGCAGCCCGACGAAGCCCAGCTCGGCCGTGCTCGCCCCCTGCCCCGAGCGGCCCAGCGCACCGAGGGCGGTCAGGCACCGCTCCGCCTCGGCGAACGTCGCGGCCAGCGACGCCGGACCCGTCGACGGGCCGCTCGCCCCGGCGGTCACCGGCCGCCCGGTCACCCGCGACAGGTCCCGGGCCACCGCCCGCGCGCTGCCGCCCGCGTCCCGCCCGGGCAGCATCAGCACCACCCGCCCGTCGCGGGCCGCCGCCAGCCCGCCGCGCGTCGAGGCGTACGTGGTGGCCCAGGAGAGCACCCGCTGCCGGGCCGAGCCGGTCGCGGCGATCGCGTCGTCGCCGACCGCCACCAGCACGTGCGGGGCGTCCAGGTCCACCCCGAGGCGGCGGGCCCGGCTGCGCAGCGCGTCCGTGTCCCGCAGCGGCCGGGCGATCAGGTCGTCGAGCAGCTCGCCCCGGACCCGCCCCTCCGCCTCGGCGACGGTACGCCGGAACAGCAGCAGCAGCGCCGTCACCAGCGACGCCCGCTCCAGGATCCGCTGGTCGGCGTCGACCAGCTCGTCGTCGGGGCGCAGCACCAGCGCGCCCAGGTTCTCCGCACCGGCCACCACGGCCGCGTACCAGAGCCGGCCCCGGCGCACGCTGCGGCCCTCCGTACGCGACGCGGCCACCGCCTCCACCATGTCCGCCCGGTCCGGCTCCTCGATCTCGCCGACCCGGGCCAGCAGCCGGCCCTCCGCGTCGAGCGCCAGCAGCGCCCCGCCGAGCACGTCGGTGACCGCTGAGGCGACGTCCTCCACGCCGCCGCCGCGCAGCACCAGCGCGGTCATCCGGTCGTGCGCCGCCGCGGCCCGCTCCACCGAGCTGCTGTGCGCGCGGATCGTGGTGTTCGCCGCCGACAGCTCCTCCAGCGCCGCCCGCGTCTCCGCGAGCAGCCGCGCGGTGTCGATCGCCACCGCCGCGTGCGCGGCGAGGGACACCAGCAGCGCCACCTCCTCCCGGACGAACGGCCGGGCGGAGCGGTTGGCCGCGTAGAGCACCCCGATCGAGGTCGAGCCGAGCCGCAGCGGCACCCCGAGGATGGCCACCAGGCCCTCCTCGCCCACCCCGGCGTCGATCTCGCCGGTGTGGTGGAAGCGGTCGTCCTCCGGGTAGTTCGCGGTGACGTACGGGGCGCCGGACTGGGCCACCAGGCCGCCGAGGCCGGCGCCCATCGGCAGCCGCAGCTGCTGGAAGCGGGCGGAGACCGAGCCGTCGGTGACCCGCATGTAGGTGTCGCCGCGTTCGTCGTCGTCGAGGGTCATGTAGGCCACGTCCGCGCCGAGCAGGTTGCGCGCCCGGTGCACGATCGCGCGCAGCACGTCGTCCAGGTCGCGCAGCCCGGCCAGGTCGCTGACCGTGTCGTACAGCCCGGAGAGCTCGACCTCCCGGCGGCGGCGACGCTCCAGCAGCGCGCGGACCCGCAGCGCCACCGTCTTGGCCTGCTCCAGCTCGGCGAGCCGCTCCGGCGGCACGCCGGCGGCGCGCGCGGCGATGAGCGGCCCCTCGAACTCCACCGCGGCGGCCTCGCGGGCGAGCAGCTCCAGGAATTCCACCGGTGACGACATGACCGACATTGTGCGGCTTGCCACTAGTTGGCCGTCCAGCCCCCGTCGAGCGCGATGGACGCGCCCGTGATGAACGCCGCCGGCGGGGAGCAGAGGTACGCCACCAGCTCGGACACCTCCTCCGGCTCGATCAGCCGCTTGATCGCCGCCCGCGCCAGCATGATCTTCTCGACCACCTCGGCCTCGGGGATGCCGTGGCTGGCGGCCTGGTCGGCGATCTGGCTCTCCACCAGCGCCGTGCGCACGTACGCCGGATTGACGCAGTTGGCGGTGACACCGTGCGGGGCGCCCTCCAGCGCGACCACCTTCGACAGCCCTTCCAGCGCGTGCTTGGCGGAGACGTACGCCGACTTGTACGGCGAGGCGCGCAGCCCGTGCACAGAGGAGATGTTCACGATCCGGCCCCAGCCCTGGGCGTACATGTGCGGCAGGGCCCGGCGGATGATCAGGAACGGCGCCTCCACCATCACCCGGTGCAGGTGGGCGAAGCGCTCCGCCGGGAACTCCTGCACCGGCGCCACGTGTTGCAGGCCCGCGTTGTTCACCACGATGTCCACGTCGGCGTCGAGCCGGTCCACCGCGTCCGGGTCGGCCAGGTCCACGCCCTCGGCCCGCCCGCCGGCCTCCGCCGCCACCGCCTTGGCCGCCTCGATGTTGCGGTCCACCACCAGGACGTCGGCGCCGGCGGCGGCCAGCCGCAGGGCGCACGCCCGGCCGATGCCGCTGCCGCCCCCGGTCACCAGGGCGGTACGACCAGCGAGGTCGACGTGTACGACGTGGGGGACCGCCACGGGTTCTGCCGTCATGGCGCATGAAGTTACGAGCTGTGTATGCGGGCGCACATGGGCCGACGACACATACTCGGCGGCCGGAGTGTGTGGCTGCCGCGCTCCCCGGGCGGCGTGTCGGCACGCCCGGCGTGTCCCCGGCGGCGGGGTGTCGCCCGGCTCGGTAGGGTGTCGAACACACGTACTGCTGACGGCTGGGGGAGGAGGCGGCGTGCGGGTGCTGGGCGTCGACCCGGGGCTGACCCGGTGCGGGGTCGGCGTGGTCGAGGGAGTGCCGGGGCGGCCCTGCACGCTGGTCGCCTACTACGTCGTCTACACCGACCCGGCCGACGAGCTGCCGCTGCGCCTGCTGCACCTGGACCGCTCGCTCACCGACCTGGTCGCCGAGCACCGGCCCGACAGCGTCGCGGTGGAGCGGGTCTTCAGCCAGCACAACGTCCGTACGGTGATGGGCACCGCCCAGGCCAGCGGGATCGCCGTGCTCGCCGGCGCCCGCGCCGGGCTGCCCGTGCAGACCTACACGCCCAGCGAGGTGAAGGCGGCCGTGACCGGTTCCGGTCAGGCCGACAAGGCGCAGATGACCGCCATGGTGACCCGGCTGCTGCGGCTGGCCGAGCCGCCGAAGCCGGCCGACGCCGCCGACGCCCTCGCCCTGGCCATCTGTCACGTGTGGCGCGGCGGGACGCGCTCCAAGCTGGCCGCCGCGGCCGACCGGGTACGACGAGGAGGAGCCAGATGATCGCCAGCGTGCGCGGGGTGGTGACCGCGACCGGTCCGGACCACGCCGTGGTGGAGGTCGGCGGGGTGGGCCTGGCGGTGCAGTGCGCCCCCGGCACCCTCGCCGACCTGCGGATCGGCCAGCCCGCCCGGCTGGCCACCAGCCTGGTCGTGCGGGAGGACTCGCTGACCCTCTACGGCTTCGCCGACGACGACGCCAAGCAGCTGTTCGAGCTGCTCCAGACCGCCAGCGGCGTCGGCCCCCGGCTGGCCCAGGCGGTGCTCGCCGTGCACACCCCGGACGCGGTGCGCAAGGCGATCGCCAACGCCGACACCGCCGCGCTGACCCGGGTGCCCGGCATCGGCAAGAAGGGCGCGGAGCGCCTGGTGCTGGAGCTGCGTGACCGTGTCGGCCCGGTGCCGGTCGGCGCCGACGGCGCGGCCGGGGTCACCGGTGGGGCCTGGCCCGAGCAGGTCCGGCAGGCGCTGGTCGGGCTCGGCTGGACGGCCGGGCAGGCCGACCAGGCGGTGGCCGCGGTGGCGGAGACCGTCGACGGTGACGTCCCGCCGGTGCCGGTCCTGCTCAAGCAGGCCATCCGGCTGCTGGGTCGCACCCGGTGACGGGCCCCGACGGCGGGCTGGTCTCCGCCTACGTGCACGACGCCGACCTGGACGCGGAGGCCACCGTACGGCCGAAGCGGCTGGAGGAGTTCATCGCCCAGCACCGCGTGCGCGACCAGCTCGACCTGCTGCTCCAGGGCGCGATGCGGCGCGGCTCCCCGCCCGACCACATCCTCCTGTCGGGGCCGCCCGGCTTGGGTAAGCCGGTGTCCGTCGACGCCCTGGTGCTGCTGGAGGATGGCTCTCGACGCCGCCTGGGCGACATCGTCGTCGGTGACCGGGTCATCACCCGCACCGGCGAGGGGGCGACGGTGACCGCCGTCCACGAGCAGGGCGAGTTGGACTCGGTCCGGATCCGGACGACCAGCGGCCGGGAGGTCGTCGCCGCTCCGGACCACCCCTTCTGGACCACCGAAGGGTGGACGAAGGCCGGGGACCTCACCGGGAACGACTTCCTCGCCAACGTGCTCCGTCCCGACCTGGTCGCCGACGGTACCGAGGACACCAGCGAGCACAAGCTCGCGGGCTACCTCGTCGGGGACGGCTGCACGACCAACCAGGTCACCTTCACCGGCGGCGACGAGGACGTCCTCGCCGACTTCCGCTCGACCTGTGATCGGTTGGGCCTGGTCCACCACACCAGGCCCAACAGCGCCCGGAGCTCGCTCGTCCGCGTCTCGGGCCTGCGGCCCTGGTTGGCCGAGCACGGTCTGCTGGACAAGAACGCCTGGCAGAAGCGCGTGCCCGAGTTCGTCTACCGCGGTGACACGTGGCAGGTGGCGGCGTTTCTCGGTGCCTACTTCGCCTGCGACGGAACGGTCAGCCGACGCGGCCGCGACCGCTACGACCTGGTCGTCGAATATTACAGCGTCTCGCGGGACCTGCTCGCGGATGTCCAGCACCTCCTGCTGCGCATCGGCGTCCAGTCACGTCTGAAACTCAAGCGGGGCCGCTACCAGGGCAGACCGCACGAGTCGTGGCGGCTGAGCATCACGAGCCAGGACGACGTCGCCAGGTTCGTGCAGCGCGTCACGGTGATCGGCGAGCGAGGCCTGAGGCTTGCGGAGTGGGCCCCTCGACGCGATCGCTTCGAGGAGCGGCTCGCCGCCGATCGCGTCGCTTCCGTAGAGCCCGCGGGCCTGCACGAATGCCGATGCCTCACGGTCGACGGCGACCACACCTTCACCGTGAACGACCTCGTCGTCCACAACACGACCCTGGCCAACATCGTCGCCGCCGAGCTGGGCTCGGGCATCCGGGTGACCAGCGGCCCGGCGATCGAGCGCTCGGGCGACCTGGCGGCGATCCTGACCAGTCTCGCGGAGGGCGACGTCCTCTTCATCGACGAGATCCACCGCATCGCCAAGCCGGCCGAGGAACTGCTCTACAGCGCGATGGAGGACTTCCGGGTCGACGTGATCGTCGGCAAGGGTCCGGGCGCGACGGCGATCCCGCTGGACGTCGAGCCGTTCACGCTGGTCGGCGCGACCACCCGCTCCGGCCTGCTCACCGGCCCGATGCGCGACCGGTTCGGCTTCGTCGCGCACCTCGACTTCTATTCGCCGGCCGACCTGGAGGTGCTGCTGCGCCGCTCGGCCCGGATCCTCGGCGTGCCGATCACCGACGACGGCGCCGCCGAGGTGGCCGGCCGCTCCCGGGGCACGCCCCGCATCGCCAACCGGCTGCTGCGGCGGGTCCGCGACTTCGCCGAGGTCCGGGCCGACGGCGTGGTCACCCTGGAGACCGCCCGGGCCGCCCTCACGGTGTACGACGTCGACGCGCTGGGGCTGGACCGGCTGGACCGGGCGGTGCTGACCGCGCTGGTCGACTCGTTCCGGGGCGGGCCGGTCGGCCTGTCCACCCTGGCGGTGGCGGTGGGCGAGCAGCCCGACACGGTGGAGGAGGTCTGCGAGCCGTTCCTGGTCCGGGCCGGCCTGCTGGCCCGTACGCCCCGGGGCCGGGTCGCCACCGAGGCCGCCTGGCGGCACCTGGGCCGTACGCCCCCGAATGGTACATTCGGCACGGATGCCCCTCCCGTGCCCGATCTGTTCTCGGTGGACGCCGATCAGCCGTGATGTGAACGTGATCTGTGCCGCATTCGGCGTTCCCAGGTGCAGGGATTAGACTCGCGCCGGTCTGTACAGGACGTGAGAATCCGCCTCCGCTCCGGCGCGCCCGCGCCGGGACGGCGGCCAATGGGAAGGTCTTTCACCGTGCTTTACGCAGCAGAGGGCGGCGGGGGTGCCGGCAGCCTGACGCCGATCCTCATGATCGCTCTGCTCTTCGGCGTCATGTACTTCATGATGATCCGCCCCCAGCAGAAGCGCCGCCGTGAGGCGGAGTCCATGCAGTCCGCCCTCGCCCCCGGCGACGAGGTGGTCACGATCGGTGGGCTCTACGGCACGGTCACCGGCGTGGACGACGACACCGTCCTGCTCGAGGTCGCGCCCGGTGTGCAGACCCGCTACGCCCGTCCGGCCATCGCCCGGGTGGTCAGCCAGGCGGAGCGCCCGGCTGACGAGCCGGTCACCGAGGACGCGGACGTCGTCAAGGAGTGACGGTCGCTCCCGCCCGCACGGGGTGGTGGTCGCCGCACTCCGGTGACGACTTCCCCCGACGGGGCAGCGGAGGCGACGAGAAAACTGGATAGTGGGCCCGACGCCGGAAGCCGGCTCGTCCCGTTCCGCCCGGCGCCCCCGCGCCGAGCCCCGGAGCCGGATGCCGGCCTCCGACGCCGGCCCGTCGGACCCGCCGGCCGGACCGGCCGACACCCGCCGCACCAGCGGCGCGACCGTACAGGGAGACAGGACAGCCGTGGCACCACCTCAGGGACAGATGCGCCCCGGACGGCAACTGGCCGTGCTCGGGCTCATCTTCGTCGTCCTCTATCTTTTGGTGTTCTTCGCGGGCGGCGCCAGCGGCGGCTTGAAGGACCGGCTCGAGCCCAAGCTCGGCCTGGACCTCGTCGGCGGCACCCGGCTGACGCTGGAGGCGACCAACAGCGTCGACGGCCGGCCCCCCACGGCGGAGAACCTCGAAGAGGCCCGCCAGATCATCGAGAGCCGCGTCAACGCCTTCGGCGTCGCCGAGGCCGAGGTGGTCACCGAGGGCAACCGCAACATCGTGATCTCCCTGCCCGGTGAGAACCGCGACTTGACCGAGGTGGGCAGCGCCGCCGAGCTGCGCTTCCGCAAGGTCCTCAAGGCCGCCGACGGCAGCGGCGCGGCCACCGCCCCGCCGCCCGCCGCCACCCCGGCCCCCTCCGGCAGCGCGACCCCGGCCCCGTCGGGCAGCGCGAAGCCCTCCGGCAGCGCCGCCCCGTCGGGCAGCGCCGCGCCGAAGGCGACCGCGTCGCCGAGCGGCGGCCAGGGCGGCATGGCCCCGGCCCCGAGCGCCAGCGCGTCGGCCGCGCCGAGCGCCACCCCGTCGGCCGCCACCCCGACGCCGAGCGCCAGCGCCGAGCCGGTGCCGCAGAGCGTCGAGGAGCAGCGCAAGGCCGTCGAGCAGAAGGTCGGCGCCGCCGCCTGGGCCGCCGCGAGCGGTCTCCAGGCCCCGGCCGACCTGTCCGCCGACCCGTCGCTGGCGGAGAAGCTCAAGCCGTTCGCGGGCCTCGACGCGCGTGAGGTCGCGGTGCTGCCGGCGGCGATGCAGTTCAACGTGCCGCAGATCGGCTGCGCCCAGCTCGACAAGCGCCCGCCGGCCTCCATCTCCGCCCCCGACCAGCAGGTGGTGGCCTGCGAGGACGGCGCCGCGAAGTACCTGCTCGACCAGGCGAAGGTGCTCGGCACCGACGTCGAGGACGCCAGCGCGGTGCTGGACCAGACCAGCCAGTGGGTCGTCAGCCTCGACTTCTCCGGTCCCGGCCAGGACAAGTGGACCAACCTGACCCGCGAGGCGTTCAACAACACGGGCCAGGCCTGCGACGCCACCGCCCTCGGCCAGGACGGCAAGTGCCGCGTCGCCGTCGTGCTCGACAACGAGATCGTCTCCTCGCCCGAGATCCAGGGCGTGCTGACGGGCAACTCGCAGATCACCGGCAACTTCACCCAGAAGGACGCCAGCGCCCTGGCCGGCCAGCTGCGCTACGGCGCGCTGCCGGTGACCTTCGAGCCGCAGGAGCAGCAGAACGTCACCGCCACCCTGGGCGCCAGCCACCTGCGGGCCGGCCTGCTCGCGGCGGGCATCGGCATGGCGCTGGTCATCATCTACTCGTTCTTCTACTACCGCCTGCTCGGCTCGGTCATCTTCCTGAGCCTGATCCTCTCGGCGCTGCTGGTCTTCGGCGCGCTGGTGGTGCTCGGCCGGCAGATCGGCTTCACCCTCACCCTCGCCGGCATCGCCGGCATGATCGTCTCGCTAGGTGTGGCGGCGGACTCGTTCGTCATCTACTTCGAGCGGCTCAAGGACGAGATCCGGGAGGGCCGCAGCCCGCGCAGCGCGGTGCCGCGCGCCTGGATCCGGGCCCGCCGCACGATCATCTCGGCCAACGCGATCACGCTGATGTCGGCGGTGGTGCTCTACGTGGTCTCGGTCGGCGCGGTGAAGGGCTTCGCCTTCGCCCTCGGCCTGGCCACGGTGCTGGACCTGGTCGTGGTCTTCCTCTTCCGGCACCCGATCATGACGATGTTCGCCCGCACCTCCGCGTTCCTGTCCCCACGGGTCAGCGGCCTCGGTCGGGCGCTCCCGCCGCGGACGGCCGAGCCGGCCAAGCCGCGCAACCAGCGTGTGAAGGAGGCCTGAGATGGCAAAGAATGGTCTCGCGAGCCGCCTCTACCGCGGCGAGGCCGGCCTCGACATCATCGGCCGGCGCAAGGTCTGGTTCGGCGCGGCGCTCGCCCTGGTCCTGCTGGCGCTACTCAGCTTCGGGCTGCGCGGTTTCAGCCTCGGCATCGAGTTCGCCGGCGGCAACTCGTTCCAGATCCCGGCCAGCGTTGGCACGCTGGAGCAGACCGAGGTGAAGGTCCAGGAGGCCCTGGCCGCGGCCGGCGACGACGCCAAGGTCGTCACCACGCAGAAGGTCGGCGGCACCGGCGGCGAGTTCTACGAGGTGCGGACCACCCAGCTCGACACCGAGCAGGCCAACGCCGTCAAGACCGAGATCGCCGACGAGTTCGGCATCGACGCCACCACCATCAGCGGCAACCAGGTCAGCGAGGCGTGGGGCAGCCAGGTCACCTCCCGGGCGCTGCTCGGTCTGGTCATCTTCATCGCGGTGGTGATGATCTATCTGATCCTGCGCTTCGAGTGGCGGATGGCGGTCGCCGCCGTCACCTCGCTGATCATGAACCTGATCCTCACCGCCGGCATCTACTCGCTGGTCGGCTTCGAGGTCACCCCGTCGACGGTCATCGGCTTCCTCACGATCCTGGGCTTCGCGCTCTACGACGTGGTGGTGGTCTTCGACAAGGTGCAGGAGAACACGCGCGGCATCACCGCCAACAACAACCAGACGTACGGCGAGGCGGCCAACCTGGCCATCAACCAGAGCCTCATGCGGTCGCTGAACACCTCGGTGGTCGCGCTGCTGCCGGTGGGCGGTCTGCTCTTCATCGGTGCCGGCCTGCTCGGCGCGGGCACCCTGAAGGACCTCGGCCTGGTGCTCTTCGTCGGTATGGCGGTGGCGTTCCTGACCTCGATCCTGCTGGCCACGCCGCTGCTGGTGCTGCTCAAGAACTACGAGCCGCGCATCCAGGCGCACAACAAGCGGGTGCTGGCCCGCCGGGGCGCCGTCGCCCGTGGCGAGGTCACCCCGAAGGGTGCCGCTCCCCGTACCGACGATTCCGACGACGAGTCGGTCGACCCGGAGTCGGCCGCGCTGGCCGGCGCCGCGCCGCGAGTGGGCGCCCGACCCGCCGGGAAGCGCCCGACCGGCGCCCGGGGCGGCCGGCCGGCCGGCGGCGGTGGCAACCGCCCTGGTGGCGGCAAGCGGCGCTGAGCCGGGCCGGGCAGACCCGGTAGGAACCGATCCGACGGCGTCCTTCATGCTGTGCGCACAGCATGAAGGACGCCGTCGTCGTGAAGGGAAGCGGAACTGCCGTGACGGAGACCCACAGCACCGGGGTACGCGGAGACAGCGGCCCGGGCACTGCCGCGCTGGTCGCCAGCCGGGTGCTCGACGTGCCCGACTTCCCGAAGCCCGGCGTCATGTTCAAGGACCTGATGCCGCTGTTCGCCGACGGCGACGTGTTCCGCGAGGTGATCGACGGGATCGTGGCGTACCACGGGCGGGACTCGTTCGACGTCGTCGTCGGCATCGAGGCGCGCGGGTTCGTGGTCGCGGCGGCCATCGCGTACGCGACCGGGGTCGGCGTCGTGCCCGTGCGCAAGGCCGGCAAGCTCCCCCGTCCGGCCTACTCGGCCTCCTACGCCCTGGAGTACGGCGAGGCCACGCTGGAGGTGCACGAGGACGCCTTCACGGCCGGGCACCGGGTGCTGGTGGTCGACGACGTGCTGGCCACGGGCGGTACGGCCGAGGCGACGCTGGATCTGGTGGAGCGGGCCGGCGGGACCGTGTCCGGCTTCACCGTACTGCTGGAACTCGCCTTCCTCGGCGGCCGGGAGCGGCTGGCGCCGCGTCCGGTGCATGCCCTGCTGACCGTTTGACGCGGCCGACCGTCGGGCCGACCCGGCGCGGACCGTCCGGCGGAGCGGCGGGGCACCGTGCGTGCGGGTAGCATTGCCCTTTGCTGACCGGGCGGGACCCGTCCGGGCGGCGCGAGACCAGGCCGGCCGGCTCACGGTCGGTGACTTCCCGGCGAGCGGTGAGGAGGCCGGTGTCCCACGATGTCGCCCCTCCGGTGGAGGGCACGGTGCACCCGACAGGCGACGCGGACGGCTCGGTGACCGCACGGAACGGTGACGCGCAGGCCCCGGAGAAGACGTCCGGTGCGACCGGCGCGGTCGATCCCGTACGCCCGGACACGCCGCTCGCGGCGGGCGGCGACGCGGGCGCGGCGACCGAGGGGGTCGTGCTCCCGTTCCCCGCCGACGTCATCGGCGACCACATCCCGAGCGCCGGCTTCGCGCTCTCCACCGCGCCCACCGGCCGCCGGGTCCGGGCGCGGCTGGCGCGGTTCAACGCGCCCTGGCAGTCCTCGCAGGTCAGCGAGGTGCTGGAGCCGCTGATCTCGACCCACCGCGATGCCCACCCCAAGGCGGACGCGCGGCTGCTCCAGCGCGCCTTCGACACGGCGGCCCGCTGGCACTCCGGGCAGTACCGCAAGTCCGGCGACCCCTACATCACCCACCCGCTCGCGGTCGCCACGATCCTGGCCAACCTGGGCATGGACACCACCACCCTGGTCGCCGCGCTGCTGCACGACACGATCGAGGACACGGAATACACCCTCGACCAGATGCGCGCCGACTTCGGCGGCGAGGTGGCGCTGCTGGTCGACGGGGTGACCAAGCTCGACAAGGTCAAGCTGGGCGACGCGGCCAAGGCCGAGACCATCCGCAAGATGGTCGTCGCGATGGCCAAGGACCCGCGGGTGCTGGTGATCAAGCTGGCCGACCGGCTGCACAACATGCGTACCCTCACCTTCCTGCCCCGCCCGAAGCAGGAGCAGAAGGCGAAGGAGACGCTGGAGATCCTGGCTCCGCTGGCCCACCGGCTGGGCATGAACACGATCAAGTGGGAGCTGGAGGATCTCGCGTTCGGCACGCTCTTCCCGAAGCGCTACGAGGAGATCAACCGCCTCATCGGGGAGCACCAGCCGCAGCGCGAGGCGCTGCTGCGCCAGGTCACCCAGAAGGTGCAGACGGACCTGAAGGCCGCCAAGATCAAGGCGGAGACGACCGGGCGGCCGAAGCACCTCTACTCGATCTACCAGAAGATGATCGTGCGGGGTCGCGACTTCAACGACATCTACGACCTGGTCGGGGTGCGGATCCTGGTCGACACGGTGCGCGACTGCTACGCGGCGCTGGGCGTGATCCACGCCAACTGGCAGCCGGTGCCGGGCCGGTTCAAGGACTACATCGCGATGCCCAAGTTCAACATGTACCAGTCGTTGCACACGACGGTCATCGGGCCCACCGGCAAGCCGGTCGAGATGCAGATCCGCACGTACGCGATGCACCGCACCGCCGAGTTCGGCATCGCCGCGCACTGGAAGTACAAGGAGCACAAGGGCACCCAGATCGTCGGCCCGCCGGCGCACATCGACGAGATGACGTGGCTGCGCCAGCTGCTGGACTGGCAGCGGGAGGCGGCCGACCCGAGCGAGTTCCTCGACGCGCTGCGCTTCGACCTGTCCAGCCAGGAGGTGTACGTCTTCACCCCGAAGGGCGACGTCATCCCGCTGCCGACGGGTTCGACGCCGGTGGACTTCGCGTACGCGGTGCACACCGAGGTCGGGCACAAGTGCATCGGGGCGCGGGTCAACGGCAAGTTGGTGCCGCTGGAGTCGACGCTGTCCAACGGCGACGTGATCGAGATCTTCACCTCGAAGTCCGACACGGCCGGCCCGACGCAGGACTGGCTGGGCTTCGTCAAGAGCCCGCGCGCCCGTACGAAGATCCGGCAGTACTTCAACAAGGAACGGCGCGAGGAGGCGATCGAGGCCGGCAAGGACGCGATCGTCAAGGCGATGCGCAAGCAGGGCATGCCGTTGCAGCGGATGCTCACCTCCGACGCGCTGATGGCGATCGCCCGCGACCTGCACCTCGCCGACGTCGCCTCGCTCTACGCCGCCGTCGGCGACAGCCAGGTCTCCGCCCAGTCGGTGGTGCAGAAGCTGATGGCCGCGTACGGCGGTGAGGAGGGCGCGGCGGAGGACATCGCCGAGACCGCCGTCGCCACCCGGCCGCCGCGCAGCCGGCAGAGCAGCGCCGATCCGGGCGTGGTGGTGCGCGGGGTCAGCGACGTCTGGATCAAGCTGGCGCGCTGCTGCACGCCGGTGCCGCCGGACTCGGTCTTCGGCTTCGTCACCCGCTCCGGCGGGGTCAGCGTGCACCGCGACGACTGCGCCAACGCCGAGGACCTGCGGGCGCAGGCCGAGCGGGTGGTCGAGGTCAGCTGGAAGCTCACCTCGGCGTCGACCTTCCTGGTCGCCATCCAGGTCGAGGCGCTGGACCGGCACAAGCTGCTGGCCGACGTGACCCGGGTGCTCTCCGAGGAGCGGGTGAACATCCTCTCCGCCACGGTCACCACCACGCGCGACCGGGTGGCGGTGAGCCGGTTCAGCTTCGAGATGGCCGACCCGAAGCACCTGGGCCACCTGCTGGCCGCGGTCCGCAAGGTCGACGGCGTCTTCGACGCCTACCGCGTCACCTCCGGCGCCTGAGGCAACTCCGGGTCGTCGGCCCGCCCGTACCGGCGGCGTCGACGACCCGGGAGCCGCCGGTCGGACGTCAGTAGCTGAACGTTGTCGCCCCGTCGCCGATCCACTGCCACAACTGGACGGTGCCGCCGATCTCGGCGGCGCTGATCAGCTGGGACTCGTCCAGGCCCTTGGCGGTGAAGCACACCGAGCAGACCAGGAACGTCCCGCCCGCGTCCTGGTACCGCCGGACCAGATCGGGCAGGGGTGGGCAGCCGAAGCAGGCGACCCCGGTGGCGACGCTGCCGGTCGCGAGCCGGACCGCCTCCTTGGTCAGGAACATCAGCGTGGGCCGGCCCTGCTCGGCCGCGCCGACGGCCACCAGGAACGCCACGGTGACTTTCTCGGGGTCCTCCAGGCCGGTGGTAAGGCTGACAACCGCTCGTCCGGACATCTCGCTCCTCCTCGTCGAAATTGCTAGTCGTCCGCCAGGATGAGTGACCGCAGACCGTGCGCCCGCTACGTTTTCTGTAGCGCTCGGTCCGGCGGAGGTGCGAGTTGGCGAAGCACTACGACCAGTACTGCCCGGTGGCCCGGGCCGCGGAGATCCTCGCCGAACGGTGGACGCTGCTCGTCCTTCGTGAGTTGCTCTGGGGCGAGGAGCGGTTCAACGGCATCGCCCGCGGGGTGCCCCGGATGTCGCCGTCGCTGCTCGCGACCCGGTTGCGCGAGCTGCAACGGGCGGGCCTTCTCCGGCGTGACATGGATGACGACGAGCCCCGCTACCGGCTCACGCAGGCGGGGCTGGAGTTGCGGCCGGTGCTGGAGCAGATGGGCGCGTGGGGCGTGCGCTGGATCCACGACCTGCGGTCGGACGACTTCGATCCGGCGATGTTGCTGATCGACATGAAACGGGAGGCCCGGTCCAGCCGCCTACCGGAGACGGCGACCGCCGTTCAGCTCTACTTCCGGGACGCGCGGAGCGGTCAGCAGCGGTGGTGGCTGGTGTTGTCCCGCTCCGGTGGCCTTGACGCCTGCGACACCGACCCCGGTTTTGCGGTCAGCGTGTGGGTGGAGACCGACGTGCCCACCCTCACCCGGGTCTGGATGGGGGACATGAGTTGGGCCGCAGCCCTGCGGGACGGCCTTCTGACCGTCGCCGGCGACACCGCAGCCTGCCGCGCGTTGCCGCAGTGGCTCGACGTCAGCCCCTTCGCCGCCGTGGAGCGGGCGGAGGTCGGCCTCCACCGGCCCCACTGACTGGGGTCGTCGGCCGGCCCGGCCAGGACGGATGAAAGCGCCCGCCGGCACTGCCGGCGGGCGCTCGTCGTACGTCAGGATTGTGGCTCAGCCCTGGGGGGCGCTCATGGTGAGCTTCTTGATGGTGACTTCCTTCTTCGGGTGGCCGCCACCGGCCTGCTTCGCGAACGCCTTGTCGTCGCCCGCCGCCGCGATCTGCTTGACGAGGTCCATGCCGCCCGTGATGGTGCCCAGGACGGTGTACTTCGGCTCCAGCGGCGAGTCGCCGTAGACGATGAAGAACTGGCTGCCCGTGCTGCCCGGCTGGCCGGAGTTGGCCATCGCGATCACGCCCTCCGGGTACGGGGGCCGCTTGTCGGTGGGCAGGTTCTCCTCGGCGAGCCGGTAGCTCGGGCCGCCGGTGCCGTCGGTCTGGCGCCAGCCCTTGCCGGTCGCGCTCGGGTCACCGCACTGGAGCACCTTGATGCCCTCGGTCACCAGCCGGTGGCACTTGCTGTTGTCGAAGAAGTTCTTCTCCGCCAGGTGGGTGAAGCTGCCCGCGGTGCAGGGCACCGCCGTCCGGTCGATCGTAGCGGTGATCGGGCCCAGGTCGGTGTCGATCGTCATCGTCTGGGTGCCCGTGGCCGACTGCTGCACGGGCGGCAGCCCGACGTCCTTGATCTGCGGGGACCGCTGGTCTTTGGGGACCTCGGTCCAGGCGCACTGCACGTTGCCGGCCGCCGGGCCGGCGGTGTCGGTCTTGTCGTCGTCACCGAGGGCGGTGACGAGCCAGACCGTGCCGGCGACGACGAGGACCAGGACCGAGGCGGCCCCCACGATCGCCTGGGTCTGCCGGCGCTTGCGGGCCCTGGCCGCGCGCTCGGCCATCTCCTTCTCGAGCCGGGCGCGCGCCGCCGCGCGCTGCCGCTCTCTGGTGGACGTCACGCCTGGATCCTCCTGGGCTGTCTGTGGCGCGGTCGGTGCCGCTGAGGTTGGTGGGGCGGCCGGGTCAGCCGGCGCTCGGGCTGGCCGCCGGAGCGCCCGAGGCGGGCGGCGTCGGCGCCGAGGTCGCCTGCGCCACGGGCTCACCGATGGTCAGGCTCTGCACGACCACGTCGTCGTCCTTGGGCTTGACCTTGGCCCCGGTCCCATTGTCCACGGTCGGCTTGGCACCGATCTTCGCCACCACGTCGATCCCGCCGGTGACCCGGCCGATGATCGGGTACTTCGGGTCGGCGGTCGTGAAGTCCTTGAAGAACATCAGGAACTGGCTGCCGTTGGCGCCCGGCGGGTTGGCGACCATCGCGACCGTGCCCTTCGGGTAGGTCGCGGGCTGGCCGGCCGCGGGGCTCGCCGACGGCGCGGTGGGGACGTTCTCGTCGTAGAACGAGTAGGTGGGGCCGCCGAGCCCGGTGCCGCTGGGGTCGCCGCAGCGCACCGCGCCCTCGGCGGTGATCTCGTGGCACTTGGTGTTGTCGTAGAACGACCGGCTGGCCAGGTGGGCGATGCTCGCCGCCGCGCAGGGGGCGCCGGCCAGGTCCAGCTCGACGGTGATGGGCGCGCCCTGGTTGGTGGTGACGGTCATCGGGCGTACGCCGTCGGTGGGCAGCCCCTGGGTGGCCGGGGTGCCGACGTCCTTGAGGTTGGTGTTCGCGGTGGCGTCCTGCGGGGTCCACAGGCAGACGTCCTCGGTGGCCGTGTTCTCCTTCGGCTCGTCGTCGAAGGCGCCCAGCGCCCACGCCGAGCCGGCCACGATGAGCACGAGTACGACGGCGACGCCGACACCGGCCTGGATCTGCCGGCGGCGTCTGACTGCGGCGGCCCGGCGGGCGAGTTGCCGGTCGAGCTTGGCCCGCGCCAGTTTGCGCTGCCGGTCCCTGCTGGAAGCCACCCGTGCTCCCCTTCCTCTACCCTGGTCGTCACCGGTGGTCGGGCGTCCTGCGCCCGTTCGACGGCGGGTGCGCCACGCCACACGCCCGCCAGAGTGTACGGCTACCGGCTGGGAAAGTGGTGTACGAGGTCCGGGCCGGGTTTATCGGAACGCGTCACTGCGCCCGGTCGGGCCCACGGGACGCACGCGACCGGTGCCACTCGGGACGCCCCGGACGCACGCGCAGAACCCGGTCGCCCCGCCCGATAGGCTGCTGACAGGCAACGGATTCGACGGAAGGGGAGCGGACGTGCTCGTGGCCGGCTTTCCCGCGGACGCCTTCGGCACCAACTGCTACGTGGTGGCCGCCGCGCCGGGGGAGCAGTGCGTGGTGGTCGACCCCGGCATCGGGGTGCTCGACCGGCTCGACGCCCTGCTGGCCGAGCATCGGCTGCACCCGGCCGCCGTCCTGCTCACCCACGGCCACCTCGACCACACGTTCTCGGTGGCGCCGGTCTGCGGCGCGCGCGGCATCACCGCGTACGTGCACCCCGGCGACCGGGAGATGCTCGCCGACCCGGCCAAGGGGCTGTCGGCGGACCTCAGGGCGCTCTTCGGCGGGCGGCTGCCGTACACCGAGCCGGAGGACGTGGCCGAGCTGACCGACGGCGCCACGCTCGCCCTCGCCGGGCTGGAGATCACCGTCGACCACGCCCCGGGCCATACCGGCGGGTCGGTGCTCTTCCGACTGCCGGCCGCCGGCTCGTCGTGGGAGGCGGATCAGCTCTGCCTCTCCGGCGACGTCCTGTTCGCCGGCTCCATCGGCCGCACCGACCTGCCGGGCGGCAGCATGACGAGGATGGTCACCAGCCTCCGGGACAAGATCCTCCCGCTGGCCGACGACACCGTCGTGCTGCCCGGCCACGGCCCCGCGACCACCATCGGCCGCGAGCGCGCGACCAACCCGTACCTCGTCGAGGTGGCGGGCGGCGGCGCGCGACCGGCGGCCCCCGCCCGCGGCCTCTGACCGGCCGCACCGACTCCCGCGGCCGTGGCCGGCCGCGCCGACTCTTCGCCCGCGCCGACCGCGCGGGACCGCGAACGGAGCATCATGAGCAAGCCCACGCCCATCTCCGGCTTCCCGGAGTGGACGCCCGCGCAGCGGATGATCGAGCAGTACGTCCTCGACAGGATCCGCGACACCTTCGAGCTGTACGGCTTCGCCCCGCTGGAGACCCGCGCGGTGGAGCCGCTGGACCAGTTGCTGCGCAAGGGGGAGACCTCCAAGGAGGTCTACCTGATCCGGCGCCTTCAGGCCGACACCGACGGCCCGGCCGGCGACGACGCGCTCGGCCTGCACTTCGACCTGACCGTGCCGTTCGCCCGCTACGTGCTGGAGAACGCCGGCAAGCTCCAGTTCCCGTTCCGCCGCTACCAGATCCAGAAGGTGTGGCGGGGCGAGCGGCCGCAGGAGGGGCGCTACCGCGAGTTCCTCCAGGCCGACATCGACATCGTCGACCGGGACACCCTCGCGGCGCACCACGAGGCCGAGATGCCGCTGGTGATCGGCGACGCGCTGCGTTCGCTGCCGATCCCGCCGGTGCGGATCCAGGTCAACAACCGCAAGATCTGCGAGGGCTTCTACCGGGGCATCGGGCTGACCGACCCCGAGGCGGCCCTGCGCGCGGTGGACAAGCTCGACAAGATCGGCCCGGCGAAGGTGGCCGAGCTGCTGGCGCAGACCGCCGGGGCGAGCGAGGCGCAGGCGAAGGCGTGTCTGGCGCTGGCGGAGATCTCCGCGCCGGACGCCTCCTTCGCCGACGCCGTACGCGCCCTGGGCGTCAGTGACCCGCTGCTCGACGAGGGCGTCGAGGAGCTGGTCCGGGTCGTCGAGACGGCCGCCGCGCACTCGCCGGGGCTGTGCGTGGCCGACCTGCGCATCGCCCGTGGCCTGGACTACTACACCGGCACCGTCTACGAGACGCAGCTGGTCGGCTACGAGCGCTTCGGCTCGATCTGCTCCGGCGGCCGGTACGACAACCTGGCCAGCGCCGGCGCCACCCGCTTCCCGGGGGTGGGCATCTCGATCGGGGTGACCCGGCTGCTCGGGCTGCTCTTCGGCGCCGGGGCGCTGTCGGTGTCGCGCGACGTGCCGACCTGCGTCCTCGTCGCGGTGACCAGCGAGGAGCGGCGTGCCGCCAGCAACCGGGTGGCCGAGGCGCTGCGCTCGCGGGGCGTATCGACCGAGGTGTCGCCGAGCGCGGCGAAGTTCGGCAAGCAGATCCGCTACGCCGAGCGGCGGGGCATCCCGTACGTGTGGTTCCCGGGGGCGGACGGCGCGGCCGACGAGGTGAAGGACATCCGTTCCGGCGAGCAGGTCGCCGCGGCGGCGGGGGAGTGGACGCCGCCCCGGGCGGACCTGCGGCCGCTGGTCAGCTGAGACATTACTGGCGCGTACGCGCGATCGGACCTACGGTGGCGTAAGTTACGCCACCGTAAGGAGATCGTCGTGACCGCACTCAGCCAGACCGCCCTTCTCCGGGAGCTGGAACCCGTCGTCGAGAAGAACCTCGACCGGCACCTGGCCGTCGCCAAGGAGTGGTTCCCGCACGAGTACGTGCCGTGGAGCGAGGGGCGCACCTTCGACGGGCCGCTGGGCGGCGAGGCGTGGTCGGAGTCCGACTCGACGATCCCCGACGTGGCCCGTACCGCGCTGATCGTCAACCTGCTGACCGAGGACAACCTGCCCTCGTACCACCACGAGATCGCCACCCTGTTCGGCCGCGACGGCGCCTGGGGCACGTGGGTGCACCGGTGGACCGCCGAGGAGGGGCGCCACGGCACCGCCATCCGCGACTACCTGACCGTCACCCGGGCGGTGGACCCGGTGGCGCTGGAGCGGGCCCGGATGACGCACATGTCCGCCGGCTACGCCAACGTGCACGACGACGAGGTCCTGCACTCCCTGGCGTACGTCTCGTTCCAGGAGTTGGCCACCCGCATCTCGCACCGCAACACCGGTCGGGTCACCGGGGATCCGGCGTGCGAGGCGCTGCTGGCCCGGGTCGCGGCCGACGAGAACCTGCACATGGTCTTTTACCGCAACCTGCTGGCGGCGGCCTTCGAGCTGGCGCCGAGCCAGGCGATGCGCGCGGTCGCCGACGTGGTGGCCGACTTCCAGATGCCCGGCAACGGCATCGACGGCTTCGCCCGCAAGTCCGTGGCGATCGCCCTCGCCGGCATCTACGACCTGCGCCAGCACCGCGACGACGTGGTGGCCCCGGTGCTGCGCCAGTGGGACGTCTTCGACGTGACCGGCCTCGACGCCGACGGCGAGGCCGCCCGCGACCAGATCGCGGCGCACCTGGACGACCTGGAGCGCGCCGCGTCCCGCTTCGAGGAGAAGCGCGACGCCCGCGCCGCCCGCCTCGCCTCCCGCTGACCCCGGCCCGGCGCCAGAGCCGACGAGCATGCAGTCGTGGCGGGGGACGGAACGCCTGAGCCACCAGGATCCCGGCACCACAACTGCGTGATCGACTACTCGGTGGGCGGGGGGTCGAGGGGGAAGAGGAGGCAGGTCGAGGTGGCGTGGGCGACCAGGCGCGACTTCGCGTCGAGCAGCTTCGCCTCGGCCAGGGCCGTGCGGCGGCCGCTCTGCAGGACGGTGCCCTCGCAGCGCAGGGTGCCGCTCGCGACGGTGACCGGGCGGAGGAACTTCACGTTCAGGTCCAGCGAGGTGTAGCCGACCCCGGCCGGCAGGGTGGTGTGCACCGCGCACGCCGCGGCGGTGTCCAGCAGGGTGGAGATGACCCCGCCGTGCACGGTGCCGAGCGGGTTGTAGTGGAACTCCTGCGGGACGAGTTCGACGGCCACCCACCCCTCGTCGGCCTCCATGCGGGACATGTCGACCAGGTGCATGATGGGCGGCGCCGCCAGCTCGCCGGCGATCATCGCGCGGAGCAGTTCCAGGCCGCCGCGCCGGCCGACGTGCGCGGCGTTGATGCCCGGGTCGGACCACGAGAAGGTACGGCTGCGCGCCGGATCCTGCGTCTGTGTCATGGATTCAGCCTGGCAGCGCGTTGCTGAGTCTGTCAATCAGACCTAGCCTGGGGCGCATGAGACCCGCGGCACTGGACTGGTCGGTGGAGAACTGCACCATCGCCCGCGCGATGGAGATCCTCGGCGAGCGGTGGACCCTCGTGGTCCTGCGCGAGGTCTTCAACGGCGTCCGCCGCTTCGACGACATGCGGGTGCGCACCGGCGTACCCCGGCAGGTGCTGGCCAACCGGCTGGCGATGCTGGTGGAACGCGGCGTCCTGCGGCGCGAGCCCTACCGGGAGCCCGGCAGCCGCGAGCGCCACGAGTACCGGCTGACCGAGATGGGGCTCGACCTGTGGCCGGTGCTGGTCGCCGTCCTCGGCTGGGGGGACCGCTACCTGGCCGACCCGGAGGGGTCGCCGTTGACGGTCGCGCACCGCGACTGCGGCGCCGAGGTCCGCGTCGAGCTGCGCTGCGAGCGCGGGCACGAGATCGCCCGGCCGCGCGACGTGGTGCCGCGACCGGGGCCCGGGGCGCGCCGCCGCGCCGGCTGAACCGCCGGCGGGCCCGTGCCGCGACGCGCGGACGGCGGTCGCCGCCCGCGCGTCGGTCGGGCCCGCTACCAGCCGAACCCGGCGGCGTACGAGACGCTCGCCAGCACCCGCTGCCCCGAGGCGTTCGGGTGGAAGTAGTCCCAGCTGGAGAGCTGGCCGAGGGTGAACGGGTAGCCGAACACGGCGTTGTCGTCGAAGTCGCAGTTCGGCCCGTACGCGGCGCAGGCCTGGGCGAGCTGGGCGTTGTAGTCGACGACCCGCTGGCGTACGCGGCTGCGCCGGTCCACGTCCGCCTGCGCCGTGGAGGTCGGGTTGGCCAGCATCGACTGGCAGATGCCGAACAGCGACCAGGCGGTGCGGGCGCTGCCGCTGTCCTTGCCGACGGCCCAGAGCCGGTGGATGTCCGGCACGCTGATCAGCTGGACCCGGGCCGTGGGCAGCCCGGCCTTGAGGCGACCGAGCGCGGCGTCGATGTTGGCGCGGTAGGTGGCCACCGGCGTCATCGCCGCCTCCGTGCTGGTGCAGGCGTCGTTGGCGCCGATCAGCATGGTGACGTAGTCGACGCCCTGGCTGACGGCGGTGCCGGCCTGACCGTACATGTCGGCGGACTTCGCGCCGCTGCGCGCGTCGTTGTGGTTGCGCCCGTCGATGGCGGGGTTGGTCGCGCGGATGCGCAGGTACTGGCTGTTCACCGTGGAGTCGCCGCCGGTGCTGAAGGACCGGGAGGTGCAGTCGGCGAACCAGCCGCAGGCGTTGAACCCGCGGGTGATCGAGTCACCGAGGCTGGCCATCGAGTTCGGGGGCGGGCCGGGGTCGGCGGCGGCCGGGCTGGCGGCCAGCAGGACGAGGGCGGTGAGGGCGGCGAGGGGAGCGAGGAGTCGTCGGGCGGACTTCATGGTGGCCTCCGGATCGCGCGTACCGGATGGTGGGACGGTGGGTCGAGCGTATAGACACACGTCAGTGTCCACAATGTTTCGGGCCAGTGGCCGCCGTAGCCGGGGCGAAAAGGACAAAGCCGGGTCTTGCCTACTCACTCAAGTATGTGAATACTTCACTCAGCCCGCCTGGTTCCCCCAGGCCGGACGGGCTGATCCAGGCCCTTGTCGCCCCGACGAGGGCCCGAGACCCCTCCCTGGAGGTTTGTTACATGCGACCCACGAGGTCCTCGCTCCGTCGTGCCGCCGTCGTCGCCGCGGCCGGTGCCATGGTCGCCGGCTCGCTGATCGGCGCGCCCGCCCAGGCCGCACCCTCGTTCGCCTCCCCCGACGCCGCCGCCGGCCTGGCCGAGCGCCTCGGCGACCGCTCCGCCGGCACGTACGCCGACGCCAGCGGCAAGATGGTCGTCACCGTGACCGACGCGCTCGCCGCCCGCCAGGTCAGCGCCGCCGGCGCCACCCCGAAGCTGGTCAAGCGGGGCGCCAGCGAGCTGGCCCGGGCCACCTCGGAGCTGGACCGCTCCGCCAAGATCCCCGGCACCGCGTGGTGGACCGACCCGGCCACCAACCAGGTCGTCGTCTCCGTCGACAGCACCGTCACCGGCGCCAAGCTGGAGCGCGTCAAGGCCGCCGCCGAGCGGATGAACGGCGCGATCCGCATCGAGTCCGAGGCCGGCGTGCTCAGCACCCGGATCTCCGGCGGCCAGGCCATCTACGCCGGTGGCGGCGGTCGCTGCTCCCTCGGCTTCAACGTCCGCAGCGGCAGCACCTACTACTTCCTGACCGCCGGGCACTGCACCAACATCTCGTCGAGCTGGTACAGCAACTCCGCCCAGACCAACCTGCTGGGCAGCCGCGCCGGCAGCAGCTTCCCGGGCAACGACTACGGCATCGTGCGGCACAACAACTCCGCCAACGCCGCCGGCAACGTCTACCTCTACAACGGCAGCTACCGCGACATCACCGCGGCCGGCAACGCCTACGTCAACCAGTCGGTGCAGCGCTCCGGCAGCACCACCGGCCTGCGCAGCGGTCGGGTGACCGCGCTCAACGCCACGGTGAACTACGCCGAGGGCTCGGTCTCCGGCCTGATCCGCACCAACGTCTGCGCCGAGCCGGGCGACAGCGGCGGCTCGCTGTTCAGCGGCTCGACCGCCCTGGGCCTGACCTCCGGTGGCAGCGGCAACTGCCGCACCGGCGGCACGACCTACTTCCAGCCGGTCGGCGAGGCGCTGAGCCGCTACGGCGTCAGCATCTTCTGATCGAACGCACCGCAGCGGGCCGTCGGGTGATCCCGGCGGCCCGTCCGCGTGCCCGGAGCGGTTCGCCGGACTGGACCCCGCAGGTTCCGGCCGGTGAGCGCCTCCGCGACGCCGCCCGCCGCCGACGCCCCCGCCCGCCTGGGCCCCGCTGCGGCTCGCCGCGTTCCGCAGTTTCTGGCTGGCGGTGCTGGCCAGCAACGTGGGCACCTGGATGCAGGCCGTCGGCGTGGCGAGCGTGCCGCTCTGGCCGCTGCGGGAGACCCGGGGCCTCGACCGGGACCCGGCGGTCTGGTGGCCCGAGCCGTGCCTGACGCTGCCGGCGGACCCGCAAACCGGGCCGGGTGCTGGTGACCGTCTCCTGCACGGTGCCGCCGGAGCGGCAGGCGGAGTTCGTCGCGGCGATGTGCCTGGTGGGCAGGTCCCGACGGCGTACGGGGGCGATGCGCTGGGACCTGTTCCGCACGGGGGAACGGGCGGACGGCTACGTCGAAGTCTACCAGGTGCCATCCTGGGCGGAGCACCTGCGCCAGCACGGCGGCCGGCTCACCGGTGCCGACCGGGGGGTCGAGGAGCGGGCCCGGGGGCCGACCGTCGGGGAGATGGTGGTGAACCACCTCCTGCCGGCCGACCCACGCGACTGACCCCGCGTCAGCCGGCGGTGACGCTCGCGCCGGTGAACACGACCGCACCATCCGGGAACTCACACTGGATCCGCAGTACGAGTTCGTCGGCGCCCTCCACGTCCGCGACGAGGTCGCGGGGGGCGTCCATCCGTGCCTCGAACTGCTGCCCCCGTACGACGCGGGTGACGGTGTCGTCCTTCTCGTGGATCGTCACCTGCGCGTAGACGAGCACCGCGCCGTCGCGGTCGTCCGGTGACGGGAAATACGGCCGGACGGTCGCGGTCAGGTCGAGAAAGCGTCGCTGCAACCGGTACGTGACTTCCCGCTGCTTGTCCGATCCGGTGTTTCTCGGGCAATTGATGACGATCGACCGATCGTATTCCGGGCGGCCGACCAGTTGCCGTGGCAGTTTCACGAGATTGGCCGCACCGGCCTCGACCGGCAGCGTGTCCAGTCGGACCGCGGTCGGCGATCCGGCCGGCGCGACCTTGGCGGGCCCGGAGCCGGGCGGGTTCACCGGGCCGGCCTCCGGCGTACGTGTCGGTGCGGCGGAGCGGTCTGCCTTTCCCCACCCGAGGTCCCAGCCGGAGACGTCCCGCGCGAGAGTGAGCGCGGTGAACAGCACGCCCAGCGCGGTGAATATCAGGGTCACCCGCACGAAGGGGCTCGCCGCCCGGCGCTGGCCCGAGTCTTCCATGCCTCGCATCGTCCCTTCGCCATGGCCGTGGCCGTGTCGGTCCAACGCAGATGTCTGTCGGAGTATTGTCACCTTCGCGCTGTCGAAGATTACTCCGCCCGAGGTGTCACGCATTCCTGATAACGTGCGGGCTCAAGCCGGTGAGCACTGGCGGCCCGGCGATGTCGAATCGACCTCTGCCATTGCAGGAGGTGGTAGGTGTGAACCAGTCCGACCCCCCGCAGGAGTCATCCGCGAATTCTCCGGCGACGCCGCACCAGCCCGGCACGACGCCTCCCTCCCCGCCTGTCGGCGGCACCGAGGTCCCGCAGCCGTGGGCGTCGAGCGCGACGCGTCCCCCGTCCGCGCCCTCGCCGGGCGGTTCCCGGCGCAACCGGTTCGGCGCGGTGGTGCTCGGCATCGCGGTGCTGGCCCTGCTGGCGTCGTTCGGTTCCGCCGTCGTCTCCTGGCGGGCGCTCGACCAGGCACGCACGGCGCGGGACATCGCGTCGGCCCGCTCGCCGATCGTCGTGCCCACCGCCACACCCGCCGGTTCCGAGTCGTCTTCCCTTCCGTCGCCGAGTGATCCGGCAGTCACACCTGACGGCGGAACCGGGCCGGCGGAGGCGCCGCGCTCGCCGGGGCAGCCTCCGGTGCTCAACGAGCGGACCGTCTACCAGGAGAAGTACGAGGCGCAGAGTCTGACGCTCAACCCGGCGAAGTGCTTCGCCGAGATGTACGTCGACCTCGACGAGCCGCGGGCGAACGTCGGCCTCGGCAGCTCCGATCTGACGTTCAGTCCGGACTGCCAGGCGGGGGCGCCGTACGTGCAGTTGGGCGCGGGCGTGGACGGCAGCGAGATGGCGCGCGCCGGCATGCGGCCGCAGGAGTGCGCGGACGCGATCCGCGCCGCGCCGATCGCCGAGAACGCGGAGGTGCCGCTGCGCAAGGGCAGTTGGCTCTGCGTCAGCACCAGCTACGCCAAGGCCCGGGAGCGGCGCGACGACTGGCGGATGGTGCTGATCGAGGTCGTCTCGATCAGCAACGAGCGCTCGGTCGTCCTCCGGGCCACCGCATGGAACATCCCGGAGGACTGAGGCTGCGGGCGCACCGCCGTCGTCGGCGGAGCCGACGGGCCACTCGACGCGGAGCATGACCCTCGACGGGTGGCGCGGACCCACGCACGGCAGGGCTGACAGAATGCCAGGGGTAACGGTGTACCGCAGATGAGGAGACGCTAGTCGTGATCCGTACCCATGACGCCGGCAGCCTGCGCGCGACGGACGCCGGCACCACGGTGACGCTCGCCGGGTGGGTGGCCCGCCGGCGCGACCACGGCGGCGTGATCTTCGTCGACCTGCGCGACGCCTCCGGCGTGGTCCAGGTGGTGTTCCGCGAGGAGGACGCGCACGCGCTGCGCAACGAGTTCTGCGTCCGGGTGACCGGCGAGGTGACCCGCCGCCCCGAGGGCAACGAGAACCCGGAGCTGCCGACCGGCGAGATCGAGGTGACCGCCGCCGAGCTGGAGGTGCTCTCGGAGGCCGCGCCGCTGCCCCTGCCGGTGGACGACCAGGTCGAGGCCGGCGACGACATCCGGCTGCGCTACCGCTACCTCGACCTGCGCCGCAGCGGGCCGGCGAAGGCGATGCGGCTGCGTTCGCGGGCCAACCAGCTCGCCCGCACGGTGCTGCACGAGCGGGACTTCCTGGAGATCGAGACCCCGACGCTGACGCGGTCCACCCCGGAGGGCGCCCGTGATTTCCTGGTGCCGGTGCGCCTGCAGCCCGGCAGCTGGTACGCGCTGCCGCAGTCGCCGCAGCTGTTCAAGCAGCTGCTGATGGTCGGCGGCATGGAGCGGTACTACCAGATCGCCCGCTGCTACCGCGACGAGGACTTCCGCGCCGACCGGCAGCCGGAGTTCACGCAGCTCGACATCGAGATGTCCTTCGTCACCGAGGACGACGTCATCGACCTCGGTGAGGCGATCGTCTCGGCGCTCTGGAAGGACCTGGCCGGCCACGAGATCTCCCGGCCGATCCCGCGCATCACCTGGCACGACGCGATGGCCCGCTACGGCTCCGACAAGCCCGACCTGCGCTACGGCGTCGAGCTGACCGAGCTGACCGACTACCTGCGCGGCACCGCGTTCCGGGTCTTCGCCGGTGCGATCGACGCGGGCGGCTACGTCGGCGCGGTCGTCATGCCGGGTGGCGCGGCGCAGAGCCGCAAGGAGCTCGACGGCTGGCAGGACTGGGCGAAGGCGCGCGGCGCGCGCGGCCTGGCGTACGTGGTGCTCGACGCCGAGACCGGCGAGGCGCGCGGGCCGGTGGCGAAGAACCTCTCCGCCGAGCACCTGGGCGGGCTCGCCGACGCGGTCGGCGCCAAGCCGGGCGACGCGGTCTTCTTCGCCGCCAGCGCCAACGCCCGTGAGGCGCAGGAATTGCTGGGCGCGGCCCGCATCGAGATCGCCAAGCGGGCCGGGCTGGTCGACGAGAGCGCCTGGGCGTTCTGCTGGGTGGTCGACGCGCCGATGTTCGAGAAGACCGACGAGGGCGGCTGGACGGCCGTGCACCACCCGTTCACCTCGCCGAACGCCGAGTGGGTCGACCGGTTCGAGGAGGCGCCGGACCGGGCGCTGGCCTACGCCTACGACATCGTCTGCAACGGCAACGAGATCGGCGGCGGCTCCATCCGTATCCACCGGGGCGACGTGCAGAAGCGGGTCTTCGACCTGCTCGGCATCACCCCCGAGGAGGCGCAGGACAAGTTCGGCTTCCTGCTGGAGGCGTTCAAGTACGGCGCCCCGCCGCACGGCGGCATCGCGTTCGGCTGGGACCGGGTCTGCATGCTGCTCGCCGGCGCCGACTCGATCCGCGAGGTCATCGCCTTCCCGAAGACCCGGGGCGGCTTCGACCCGCTGACCGGCGCGCCGACGCCGATCACCGCCCAGCAGCGCACCGAGGCCGGCATCGACGCCAAGCCGAAGCCGGCCGCGGCGCCGCACACCGGCACGGCCGGCCCGGCCGCCCCGGTCGCCGACCCCACCTGATCCGGCCCACCGCCGACCTCCTTGGGTTGATCATGAAGTTGTTGCGTTGCTCCCCGGCGTGTCGCGACAACAACTTCATGGTCAACTCTGGAGGTGGGGCGGGATGAGGCTGCTCGTGGTGGGGGGTAGTGGGTTTCTGGGCGCCCAGGTGTGCCGGCAGGCGGTGGGTGCCGGGTGGGCCGTGGTGGGGACGTACCACTCGGGGGCGATCGCGACGCCGGGGGTGGCGGCGCGCCGACTGGACGTGACCGACGGCGCCGCGGTCCGCGCGCTGGTCGCCGAGGTGCGCCCGGACGCGGTCGTCGGCACCCCCTACCGGTACGGCGACTGGGCGGTCACCGCGGACGGCGCGGCGCACGTCGCATGCGCCGCCGCCGAGGCGGGAGCCCGGCTGGTGCACATCTCCAGCGACGCGCTGCACGCCGGCCGCCCCGAGCCGTACGCCGACGACGAGCCACCCAGCCCGGTGTTCCCGTACGGGGCGGCCAAGGCGGCCGCCGAGACCGCGGTGCGCGTGCTCGACCCGGGCGCGGCGCTGGTGCGTACCTCCCTGATCGTCGGGGAGGGGAGCAAGCAGATCCAGCTCTGCCACGACGCGCTCGCCGGCCGGGCGAGCCTGTTCACCGACGAACTGCGCTGTCCGATCGACGTCACCGACCTGGCCGCCGCCGTGCTGGAACTGCTCGGCACCGACTACGCCGGCCCGCTCAACGTGGCCGGTCCGGACGCGGTCAGCCGCGCGGAACTGGGCCTGCTGGTCGCCGCGCACTCCGGCATCGACCCGGCCGGCATGAAGACCACCACCGGCGTCGCCACCGGCGTGCTCCGCCCCGCGGAGGTGCGCCTCGACTCGACCCGCGCCGCCGGGCTGCTCCGCACCCGCCTGCGCGGGGTGCGCGAACTGCTCACCCGCTGATCCGCCCGGGGGCTGGCTCGGTCGACGCACACTTCCTATGCACGGCTATTGTGCATAGGAAGTGTGCAGAGCTATTGTGCACCCATGCAGAATGAACGACCGGCTGCCCCGCGCACGGTCCACCTGGACGCCCGGCAGGTGCGCACCCTCGCCCATCCGCTGCGGATGCGGCTGCTCGGCACGTTGCGTGCGGACGGTCCCGCAACCGCGACCACGCTGGCCGACAAGTTGGACACCAACACCGGGGCGACCAGCTACCACCTGCGCCAGCTCGCCGAGGTGGGCCTGGTGACGGAGGACCTCGACCGGGGCACCGGCCGGCAGCGGTGGTGGCGGGCGGCGCACGACATCAGCAACTTCGAGCCGACCGACTTCGACGACGACCCGGACGCCCGGGCCGCCGTGCAGTGGATCCAGGCCGACCAGGTGCGGCTGCTGGCCGAGCTGGCCGAGCGCTGGATGGCCGCCGAGCACGGCTACTCCCGGCAGTGGCGCGACGCCGCCGGCATGAGCGACGTCCTGCTGACGCTCGGCCCGGCGCGCCTGCGGGCACTCAACGACGAGCTGTGGCAGTTGCTCGAGCGCTACCGCGACGAGCAGGTGCCAGACGAGCCCGAGGCGGAGTCGGTGCTCGTCTTCCTGGCCGCCTTCCCCCGGGTGGAGGGAAAACGGTGAGCACGTTGTCCGTACGCCAGGTCCGGCGCCGGTTCCTGCTGCTGCACGGCCTGCGCTGGCTGCCCACCGGCCTGATGGTCCCCGTGATGATCCTGCTCATGCAGGAGCGCGGCCTGACGTTGTCGCAGATCGGCTTTGTGACGGTCGCCCAGGGCCTGGTCGTGCTGGCCCTGGAACTGCCCACCGGCGGCCTCGCCGACGCCCTCGGGCGCCGTCCCGTCCTGGTGGTGGCCTGGCTGGTCAACCTCGTCTCGCTCGCGCTCTTCGCCGTGGCCGACTCGTTCGCGCTGTTCTTCCTGGTCTGGGCTTTGCAGGGCGTCTTCCGGGCGCTCGACAGCGGCCCGATGGAAGCCTGGTACGTCGACGCCACCCTCGCCGCTGACCCGGACGCCTCCTACGAGCCGGGCCTCGGCCACGCCGGCACCGTCATCGGCGTCGCCATGGCCGCCGGCGCCCTGCTCGGTGGCGGCCTGGTCGCGCTGGGTCCGATCGGGCCGGTCAGCGCGTTGGCCGTGCCGGTGCTGGTCGCGATCGCCCTCCAGACGGTGGCCCTGGTTGCCCTGCTGGTGCTGCTGCGGGAGGTCGGCCCGGCCCGGGGCGCCGGCGCGCTGCGGGCGTCGGTCGCCGAGGCGCCCCGGATGGTCCGGCAGGCGTTCGGGCTGCTGCGCCGCTCCCGGGTGCTGCTCGCCCTTGTCTGCGTGGAGTTGTTCTGGGGCTTCGGGATGGTCACCTTCGAGTCGCTGCTGCCGGTCCGGCTGGCCGAGGTGGTCGGCGGTCCGGACCGGGCGGCGGCGCTGCTGGGGCCCGCCAGCTCGGCGGCCTGGCTCGCCGGTGGGGCCGGCGCGGCGCTCACCCCGCTGCTGCTGCGTTGGCTGGGTGCCGCGCCGAGCGCCGCCCTGCTGCGGATCGTGCAGGGCGCGACGATCGTCGGGATGGGCCTGCTGGCCGGCCCGGTCGGGGTGCTGGTCGCCTACCTCGCCTGCTACACGGTGCACGGGGCGTCCAACCCGCTGCACATGGGGCTGCTGCACCGGCAGGTCGACGGCCCCTACCGGACCAGTGTGATCTCTTTGAACTCGATGATGGGCCAGCCGGGTTTCGCGGTCGGCGCCATCGTGCTGACGGCGCTCGCCGACACGGTCAGTGTCAGCGTCGCGATGCTGGTCGGCGCCGTGGTGCTGGCCCTCGCCGCGCCGCTCTACCTGCCGGCCTGGCGGGCCCGCCACCGCGCCCCGGCAGCCGATGCGGTCTCGGCGGCCGGTGCGGCTCCGGGTGCCCGTACCGGATCGGGCCCCGTCTCCGACCCGGCGTCCGCCGCCGCGCCGCGCGGCGGCTGACCGTGCCGGGCGCTCAGGCCAGCTGCACCGAGCTGCGGGCCAGGCTCGCGGCGAAGCCGAGCCGCCGGTAGAGCCGGATCGCCCCGACGTTGACGCTGTAGACGCCGAGCGCCACGGTGTCGTGGCGGGCGAGCAGGGCCCGGGTCATCGCGGCGGTCAGCGCCGCGCCCAGACCTCGGCCCCGCCGGTCGGGGGCGACGGCCAGGCCCGCGAGGAAGCCGATGTCGCCCCGGCTGCGGTCGGCGCCGCAGGCGACGATCCGGTCGCCGTCGCGGATGCCGTACCAGTCGACGATCCTCGGGTCGCCCGGGCGGGAGGTGGTGGTGGGGAACGCCTCGTCGATCAGGGCGGTCAGCGCCGGATGGTCGGCCTCGGTGAGCCGGACCACCCGCTCCTCGTCGGGCTGGCGCGGCGACGCCTGGGTGGTCCAGAGGAAGTCCCACTCGTCGTGGCGGGCCACGGCCAGCCGGCCGGGCAGCGCCGCCGGGTCGAGCCGCGGCAGGTGCAGCCACTGACCCGGCCGCAGGGCGCCGCGCGCGAGCAGGTTGGCGAAGAGCTCGACCGCCGGCCCGGGGGCGCCGAGCGCGCCGCCGCGCGGGCCGTGCTCCGCCGGCAGCAGCCAGCCCACCGCCTCGCCGCGCCGCCAGCCGCGTGGCACCTCGCCGCGGGTGAGCGCGTGCCGGGCGTACGGGTGGTGGCCGGCGGCCGTCAGGATGGCGTCGCGCCCCTCCAGGGCCTGGTCGGCGATGATCATGCCTCCAGCCTAGGAGGCGCCGGGGGCAGGCGGCGGGCGTACCCCGGCCCCCGGCCGTCGGCAGGGCCGCCCGGAGAGCGGGTCGCTCCACCCTGGAGATTGACGAGCGGACCGATTGGGTACATCCCGCGCCGACCCACTGGTAACCCCCACCGGAGGAACGTCATGCTCGCCATTCTCGCGGCGGTCGTTTTCGGCTTCGCCCTGCTCATCGACCTGCTGGACACCAACTTCGGTGCCCCGGACCTGTTCAACTGGAACACCCTCGTGCTCATCGGCCTGCTGCTGCTCTCCCTGTACCTGGCCGGGGTCGGCCGGGGCCCGCGCGGCGGGGGCGGCGGGGGCGGCGGCCGGTGGTACCGGGGCCGGCGCCCCGGTCGCGGCTGACCGCAACCGATCATCACGGGCCCGGCCCGACGGCGCGCTTCCCGCGCCGTCGGCCGGGCCCGGTACTGTTCCCGTGATGGAGTCCGACGCCCTCTTCTCCCTCGGTGAGCCCGCCGCGGCGCCCCCCGCGCCCGCGGGTTCCGTCGGCGTGGACGGGTTCACGGCGGTGGGGGAGGATTCGCCGCTGCCCGTCCGGATGCGCCCGCGCAGCATCGACGAGCTGGTCGGGCAGGACCACCTGCTCGCGCCCGGCGCCCCGCTGCGTCAACTGGTCTCGGCCACCGCGCCGATGTCGGTCATCCTCTGGGGCCCGCCCGGCAGCGGCAAGACGACCATCGCGCACCTGGTGGCCCGTTCCACGGACCGCCGGTTCGTGGCGATGTCGGCCCTGACCGCCGGGGTCAAGGACGTGCGCGCGGTGATCGACACCGCCCGCCGTCAGCGCCGCTCCGGCGGCCCGCAGACGGTGCTCTTCATCGACGAGGTGCACCGGTTCAGCAAGACCCAACAGGATTCGCTGCTCGCCGCCGTCGAGGACCGCACGGTCACGCTGCTCGCGGCCACCACCGAAAACCCGTACTTCTCGGTCATCTCGCCCCTGCTGTCGCGGTGCGTGCTGCTCACCCTCCAGCCGCTGGACGACGCGGCGGTGCGCGACCTGCTGCGCCGCGCGGTCACCGACGAGCGCGGGCTCGGCGGCGCGCTCACCCTGGAGACCGAGGCCGAGGACCATCTCGTACGCCTCGCGGCCGGTGACGTGCGCAAGGCGCTGACGGCACTGGAGGCGGCGGCGGCCTCCGCCACGGCCCTCGGCGCCGGGCGGATCGACCTCGCCACCGCCGAGCAGGCGGTCGACGTGGCGGCCGTGCGCTACGACCGGGCCGGCGACGCCCACTACGACGTCACCAGCGCCTTCATCAAGAGCATGCGCGGCTCCGACGTGGACGCCGCGCTGCACTGGCTGGCCCGGATGCTGGTCGCCGGCGAGGACGCCCGGTTCATCGCCCGTCGCCTGGTCATCTTCGCCAGCGAGGACGTCGGCATGGCCGACCCGACGGCGCTGAGCGTGGCCACCGCCGCCGCCCACGCCGTGGAGTACGTCGGGCTGCCCGAGGTGCAGCTCAACCTCGCCCAGGCCGTGATCCACCTGGCGACCGCCCCGAAGTCCAACTCGGCGACCACCGCCATCGGCGCGGCCATCGCCGACGTACGCGCCGGCCGGGGCGGGCCGGTTCCGCGCGGGCTGCGCGACGCGCACTACTCGGGCGCCAAGGGGCTGGGGCACGGGACCGGCTACCGCTACCCCCACGACGACCAGCGCGGCGTGGTCACCCAGCAGTACGCCCCCGACGACCTCGCCGGCACCGACTACTACCGGCCCAGCCAGCACGGCGCGGAGCGCGCGGTCGCCACCCGGCTGCCGCTGCTGCGCCGTATCGTCCGGGGGCTGCCCGCACCGGCCGCGCCCCCGGAGACACCGGTGGCGGTCGGAGGCGGATCGGCCGGCAACGGCCGCCGACAGACGGAAACGGGCGGCGCCGACGCGACGCGAGAGGGCGGCAGCGACGCCGCCGGGGAGGGTCACCAGTGAGATCGCGTGGTTCGGAGCGACCGGAGGACGGCCCGGACGAGCGGCGCGACTCCCGCGCCAAGGGGCGCCGCTGGGGGCGGGGCAAGGCCGAGGCCGAGCCCGAGGAGCCGATCAGCGGCGAGGAGTTCGGCTGGATCGACGACCTGCGCTCGGCCAAGCAGCAGCGCACCGAGCTGGGCCCCGACGGGGTGGAGCCCGCCTCGCCTCCCGGCCCCCGCCCGGGTGAGCCGACGACGGCGGGCCCGGCCGGGCCCGCACCCCACCGTGGCCCCGGCCCGACCGCCACGCCCCCGGTACGCCGCGGCGAGGTCGAGCCGCCGCGCCCCCGCCCGGTGGACGGGCCCTGGCCGGGCGCGCCGGAACCGCCCCGGCCGGCCGGCCCCGCAGCCGCCGGGCCGGTCCCGACGCACCAGCCCGGCCCTCGGCCCCCGGCCGCCGGCCGCCCCCAACCCGGTCCGGACGGCCCGGACCGGCGGCCGCGCCCCACCCCCGGCGCCCCGACGGGGCCGCAGGCCGCAGCCTCGTCGCCCCCGCCGGCCGGCGCCCCGACGGGCCCGCAGCCGGTCGCCCCGGCCGGTCCGCAGGGAGTCGCGCCGGATCCGCGTGGCTTCCCGGCGTACCCACAGGCCGACCCCCGGACTCGGCCGCAGCCCGGACCGGCCGTCGGATCGCAGCCCGGCACGCCCCCGCACCCCCACGCCGGTGTGCCGGGCGGACCCCGCCCCGGTGCGGCGGTGCCCCCGTACCCGGAGACGCCGGACGCGCCGCACCCCGCCGGGGCGCCCCCGGGCCGACGTCCCGACGGGCGGGCGGCGGTGCCGGACGGCACGCCGCCGCCGGCCGCCGCGCGGCCGGGCGGTGCCGTGGGCGCCGCCCGGGTCGGCGTCCCGCCTCCCGGCGCTGCCCAACCGCCGGCCGGTCCGCCGACCGGCGAGCTGCGCGGGGCGTCGGCCGAGGGCCGTGACCCCCGCTCCGGCCGGATGCGGCGAGGTCCGGCCGACAGCGGCGCACCCGCGCCGGCCGACGGCACCGGATCCCTGCCGATGGTCACCCCGCCGGTGCCCGGCGCCGTGCCGGGCGGTGCGGGGGCCGACCGGGAGCGACGCCCCGCGCCGCCGACCGGTCGGCGCCGTGCCACCGAGGAAGCGGCCCCTGCGGTGCCCCGCTCCGGCAACGCGCCGCCGGTGCCGCTCTCGGGCAACGCGCCGCCCGTACCGGCTTCGGGCAACGCCCCGCCGCTGCCGCCTCCCGGCATCGCACCACCCGCGCCCGGTGTGCCCGCCGCACCGCCCGGCGCCGGGGCCACCCCGCCCGCCGGCCCCGCCGCCCGAGGCCGGCGTGCCGTGCCCGACGGCGAGATCGCGGGCCGGCGTGCCGTGCCCGACGGCGAGATCGCGGGCCGGGGCCGGCGGGCGGCCGGCGACGACGAGACCTCCGGCCGGGCCGGACGCGCCACGGTGGGCGGTCCGCCGCCCGCGCACCGTACGCCCGACGGGACGCCCCGCCCGGCGGAACCGGGCGTGGCGGAGGAGCCCGCGCACGGGCCGCGTCCCGTCGACGGGGAGTCGGGGCGCCGGCGTCAGCCCGGTGAGTCCCGCGCCGGTCGACCGGAGCGCCCGGCCGACTGGCTGCGGCAGGCGGGCCGTGCCCACCACACCGATCCGGCCCTGCCGACGGTCAAGCGGCCGGTACCGCCTGTTCCGGGTGCTCCGGCGGCGGTGCCGCCCGGCCCGGCGCAGCGCGGCGTCGAGACCGGCGCGGTCCCCGCGGGCCGGGCGCGGCCCGGCGCGCAGCCGCCGCGACCCGACGACGCCGTCGAGGCCGGGCCCCCGGCAGACCGGGGCCGACCCGGCGCCGAGCTTCATCCCGGCCCGCCCGCCCGGGGTGCCGCGCGCCCCGCGCCGGCCGGCCCACCGCCGCCGGCTGGCGCCCCGACCCCGGCCGGTCGGGCCCGCCCCGGCGCGGCCCCGGTCGACCCCGCGCGTCCCGACGCGGCCCCGGCGGGCCCTGCCCGGGGTGCCGCGCGCCCGGACGCCGGTCCGGCGGGTCCTGCCCGGGGTGCCGCGCGTCCCGACGCCGGTCCGGCGGGTCCTGCCCGGGGTGCCGCGCGTCCCGACGCCGGTCCGTCCGGTGCCGCGCGGGCCGTCGCGCCGCGGCCCGGCACCGCCGCCGTGCCGCCGCCCGCCGCCGGACCGGGCGCGCCGCCCGGTCCGCGCCGCCCCGGCCCGGCCGACCCGCACGGCCCCGAGGCCCCGTCGGGACCCCCCGGTCCGGGAAGGAACGCGCCCGGACCGGGCCGGACCGACCAGACCGGCCCGGTCCGCCCCGCCGCCACCGCGCCGGCTCCGGCCGGCCCTGGTGCGGTCCCCGGCGCCGTCCGACCCCCCGTCGCCGGGCGGGACCGACCCGAGCCGACGTCCGGCGCGGGCCCCCGCCCCGTTGGTCCGCCCGGGGTGGCCCGGGCAGCCGCCCCGGCGCCCCGCCCCGGGCCCGAGGACCGCGCCGCCGGGCGGGCCCTCCCGCCGCATCGTGAGCCCGGGCGGCTGGAGCCGTCGGGTGTCGCGCCCGTACCGCCGCCGGCGGGCGAACCCGTGGTGGCGCGGGCCGCCGCGGCGGTCGTACCGCCTGCCGAGCCGACCGACGGACCGGCGCTGCGCCGGCCCGCGGAGCCGGAGTCGCCGGACGACGACGCGGCCGGCCCCGGCGGGCTGCGCGGCGCCCGATCCGAACTGCGCCGCCAGATGCGCGAGCGGCGCCGGCTGCGGATGGGCATCCTCGCCCTGGTCAGCGTCGTGCTGCTCGGCGCCATCCCGCTCTACTTCGGCATCCGTACGCTCAGCCGCGATCCGGTCTTCGACACCCTCGACGAGCTGGACGTGCCGGGCTGGGCGGCGGTCCAGCCCGTCGACGACGTCAGTGGCAGCCGGTGGTGCCTGCTCGACTGCCGACTGCGCGAACGTACGGCCACGTCCGAGCGGTCGCCCGCGGAGACGGCCCAGGTCTACGAGCGGGCGCTGACCGACGACGGCTGGCGGCCGTGGAAGGTGAGTCGCTGCCCGGAGCAGCCGGCCAAGGGCAGCTACACGTGCTGGCGCCGGGACGAGCTCACCCTCGACCTGTGGGTACGCGAGCCCGCCTGCGTGCCGCCGCCGGTGGACGGGGAGCCGGCCGTTGTGCCGTCGCCCGACCCGGCGACCGCTGCGCAGGAGTGCTCCGGCTCGTTGGTGTCGGTGAAGGTCCGTAACGCGATCGACGACGAGCGGACCCGGCCCCAGCCCACCACCGACCCGTCACTCACCGGGGAGGACCCCTTCCCGACGCTCACCGAGGATCCGCTCGCGACACCGACACCCTCACCGTCCTGAGCCGGTTTCCATCACGGACGGTAGGGTCTGGGGCTGGCGGACCGCCAGCCCCCGTCCGACCCCTCCGGGTCGCCGAGCGGCGGTGTGGGTAGGACGGTCGCGCGTTGCGGGGACGTCGGGTTCCCGGAACTCTGCTTGAGGAGGACAGGCGTGGGCTTTTTCGAGGTCGCGGCGCTGATCGCGGCGATCGCGTTCGCGATGCTGGTGTTGATCCTGACGCTGCCCATCCTGCGGCTGCGGCACACCGTGGACGCCACCACCCGGATGATCAACGACCTCAACGACCGGACCGCGCCGCTGCTCGGCGACGTGAACACCACGGTGAAGAACGTCAACACCGCCCTGGAGCAGGTGCAGACCTCCCTGGACGGGGTCAACCTCCAGCTCGCCAAGGTCGACACCATGACCAGCCACGCGCAGAACGTCACCGCCAACGTCGCGAACCTGGCGACCGTCGTCTCCGCCGCCGCCGCCAACCCGTTGGTCAAGGTGGCCGCCTTCGGCTACGGCGTCCGCAAGGCCGCCTCCGCGCGGCGGCACGCCGAGACCGAGCGTGAGGTGCGCGACACCATCAAGCAGCAGCGGCGGGCCGCCAAGCGCGGCAACCGCTGATCCGGCACGACCAGGAGGAGCTCGGAGATGAGGCGGTTGTTCTGGCTCGGCATCGGGCTGGCCGTCGGCGTGGTGGTGGTCCGCAAGGCCACCCGCACCGCACAGGCGTACACCCCGGCCGGCATCGCCAGCACGGTGACCGAATCCGCTGGCGGGCTGGCGGAGTCGCTGCGTAGCTTCGTGGAGGACGTCCGGATCGCGATGGCCGAGCGCGAGCAGGAGATCCACGAGGCGTTCGCCCATGGCGAGGCGTTCGACGACCAGTTTGCCGAGCTGCGGGAGGACCCGCGCATCGGCGACCGAGAGATCTTTCCGGAGGACCACCAGCGATGAAGACGGCGGAGATCAAGCGGCGGTACCTCGCCCACTTCGAGGCGAACGGCCACACCGTGGTGCCGTCCGCTCCGCTGCCCGCCATCAGCGACCCGAACCTGCTGTTCGTCAACGCCGGCATGGTGCAGTTCGTGCCCTACTTCCTGGGGCAGCAGACCCCGCCGTACCGGCGGGCGGTCAGCGTGCAGAAGTGCATCCGTACGCCCGACATCGACGAGGTCGGCAAGACCAGCCGGCACGGCACGTTCTTCCAGATGAACGGCAACTTCTCCTTCGGTGACTACTTCAAGGACGGGGCGATCCCGCTCGCCTGGGACCTGGTCACCAAGTCCCAGGAGCAGGGCGGGTTCGGCCTCGACCCGGAGCGGATCTGGCCGACGGTCTACCTCGACGACGACGAGGCGTTCGAGATCTGGCGCGCGGTCGGCGTGCCGACCGAGCGGATCGTGCGCCGGGGCAAGGCGGACAACTTCTGGTCGATGGGCATCCCCGGCCCGTGCGGCCCGTGCTCCGAGCTGTTCTACGACCGTGGCCCGGAGTATGGCCGCGAGGGCGGCCCGGCGGTCGACGAGGACCGCTACATGGAGTTCTGGAACCTCGTCTTCATGCAGTTCGAGCGCGGCCCGGGCACCGGCAAGCAGGACTACCCGATCCTCGGTGACCTGCCGGCGAAGAACATCGACACCGGCATGGGCCTGGAGCGGATGGCGTCCATCCTCCAGGGCGTCGACAACCTCTACGAGATCGACGAGGTCCGGCCGATCCTCGACCGGGCCGCCGAGCTGACCGACAAGCGCTACGGCGCCCGGTCCGGCCAGGTCGCCAGCGAGTCGCACCCGGACGACGTGCGGCTGCGGGTGATCGCCGACCACGTGCGTACGGCGCTGATGCTGATCGGCGACGGCGTCACCCCGAGCAACGAGGGGCGCGGCTACGTGCTGCGTCGCATCATGCGCCGGGCGATCCGGTCGGTGCGGCTGCTGGGCTGGCAGGAGCGGGCGCTGCCCGAGCTGCTGCCGGTGGCCCGCGACTGCATGTCCCCGTCGTACCCGGAGCTGGCCGCCGACTTCGACCGGATCGCCGACTACGCGTACGCGGAGGAGGACGCCTTCCTGTCCACCCTGCGGGCCGGCACCACGATCCTGGACACGGCGATCGCCGAGACCCGCACCGCCGGCAAGCCGGCGCTGTCGGGCGAGAAGGCGTTCCAGCTGCACGACACGTACGGCTTCCCGATCGACCTGACGCTGGAGATCGCGGCCGAGCAGGGCCTGGCGGTCGACGCGGAGGGTTTCCGCCGGCTGATGGCCGACCAGCGGGCCCGCGCCAAGGCCGACGCCCAGGCGCGCAAGACCGGGCACACGGACCTGTCGGCGTACCGGTCGGTGCTCGACTCGGGCGGCCCGGTGACGTTCACCGGCTACAGCGAGGTGTCCCGGGAGTCGACGGTGCGGGCCGTGCTCGGCGTCGACGGCCCCCGCCAGGCGGCGGTCGAGGGCGACACGATCGAGCTGGTCCTCGACGCCACCCCGTTCTACGCCGAGGGCGGCGGGCAGCAGCCCGACCTGGGCATGATCACCGTCGGCGGCGGCCAGGTCGAGGTGCTCGACGTGCAGCAGCCGGTGCCCGGCCTGATCGTGCACCGCGCCCGGGTGCTGCGGGGCGAGGTGCGGGCGGGGGAGACCGGCTACGCCGAGATCGACACCACCCGCCGGCGGGCGATCTCCCGGTCGCACACCGCGACGCACCTGGTGCACCAGACGATGCGCAACTTCCTCGGCGAGTCCGCCACCCAGGCGGGTTCGCTGAACGCCCCGGGGCGGCTGCGGTTCGACTTCAACACCCCGACGGGGGTGGCGCCGAGCGTGCTGCGCGACGTCGAGCAGCAGGTCAACGAGGTGCTCCTCGCCGACCTGGAGGTGCACGCCTTCATCACCTCGCTGGAGGAGGCGCGGCGCATCGGGGCGATGGCGCTGTTCGGCGAGAAGTACGGCGAGGAGGTGCGGGTCGTCGAGGTCGGCGACTACGCCCGCGAGCTGTGCGGCGGCACCCACGTCTCCCGCTCCGGCCAGCTCGGCCTGGTGAAGATCCTCAACGAGTCGTCGATCGGCTCCGGGGTGCGCCGGGTCGAGGCCCTGGTCGGCATGGACGCCTTCAACTTCCTGGCCCGGGAGCACCTGCTGGTGTCCCGCCTCGCCGAGCTGTACCGGGTGCCCAACGACCAGGTCGCCGATCGGGTCGAGCAGACCGTGACGCAGCTGCGCGACGCCGAGAAGGAGCTGGAGAAGCTGCGGGCCCAGCTGGTGCTCGGTGGCGCGGCGGCGCTCGCGGCGCAGGCGAAGGACGTGCGCGGTGTCGCGTACGTGGGCACCGAGGCGCCGGAGGGCGCGGCCGGCAACGACGTGCGGACCCTCGCCCAGGAGGTCCGCGGCAAGATCGACCCGGCGCGGCCGGCGGTCGTCGCGGTGGCGGCGCGGGCGGGAGGCAAGGCGTCGCTGGTCGTCGCGGTGAATTCGGCCGCGCGTAGCCGGGGCCTGGCCGCGTCCGACCTGGTCAAGGCGGCCTTCTCCGGTCGCGGTGGCGGCAGCCCCGACCTCGCCCAGGGTGGCGGCCTGCCGGCCGCCGAGGCGCCGAACCTGCTCCGCACGGTCGAGAAGGCGATCGCCGACGCGTGATACGTGCTCGCAGCGGCCAGGGCGGACCCGCGTGGTCCGCCCTGGTTCGCCGTTTCAGGGGGAGTCACCGACCGTGAGCGAATTGTCCCGAGGCGTCCGGCTCGGGGTGGACGTCGGGCAGGTCCGGGTGGGGGTGTCCCGCTCGGACCCGCACGGCGTGCTGGCCACCCCGCTGGTGACGCTCACCCGCGACCTCACGGCCGCCCCGGACGCGGTGCCGGCCGACATCGCCGCGCTCGGCGCGCTGGTGGCCGAGCACGAGGCGGTCGAGGTCGTCGTCGGCCTACCGGTCAATCTCGTCGGCAAGCACGGTCCGGCCGCCGTACACGTGAAGGCGTACGCTGACCGACTGGCCGATGTAATAGCGCCCGTTCCGGTGGCGCTCACCGACGAGAGGATGTCCACGGTCGTGGCGTCTCGTAGGCTTGCCGAGCGTGGTGTCCGAGGGAAACGGCAACGTGCGGTGGTCGACCAGGCTGCCGCGGTGGAGATTCTGCAGAGCTGGCTGGACGCGCAGCGGAGGCGGACGCGATGATGGACGATCTTGACCTCGGGTTCGACGAGCAGGACCGGGGGGAGAAGGGCAAGCACCGGCGCGGCGCGGTGCGCAAGCGCAAGGGCGGCTCCGGCGGTGGTGGCGGCCGGGGCAAGACCGCCCTGGCCCTGCTGCTCGCCTTCGTCCTGCTGGGCACGATCGGCGGCGGCGCCTTCTACGGCTTCGACCGCGTCCAGAGCTACTTCGTGACGCCCGACTACGACGGTGCGGGCACCGGCGAGGTGACGGTCGAGATCAAGCAGGGCGCGCTGATCGCCGACATGGCCAACGCGCTGGTCGCCGCCGACGTGGTGAAGAGCGCCAAGGCGTTCATCGAGGCCGCCGAGGCGAACGCCCGCAGCAAGAACATCCAGCCGGGCACCTACAAGCTGCGCAAGCAGATGAGCGGCGAGAGCGCGGTCACCGCGATGCTCGACCTGAAGAACCGGATCGTCAACGGGGTCACGATCCCGGAGGGCCGGACCGCGAAGAACGTCTACCAGCTGCTCTCCAAGGAAACCAAGATCCCGGTGAAGGACTTCGAGGCGGCGGCGAAGGACCCGATCGCGCGGGGCGTACCGGACTGGTGGTTCAAGCGCACCGACAACAAGAAGGTCAAGCCGTCGATCGAGGGCTTCCTCTACCCGGACACCTACGAGATCCCGCCGAAGGCGACCGCCGAGACGATCATCGAGCAGATGGTCGAGAACTTCCTCAGCGTGACCAGCGAGATGCAGTTCGCCGACCGGGTGCAGAAGGAGCGCAAGATCAGCCCGTACGAGGCGCTGATCGTCGCGTCGCTGGCACAGGCCGAGGCGGGGAACAAGGACGACCTGGGCAAGGTCGCCCGGGTGGCGTACAACCGGGTCTTCGGCGAGTTCCCGTGCAACTGCCTGGAGATGGACGTCACGGTCAACTACTACCTGGAGCTGACCGGACAGAAGACCAAGACGTCCGGGCAGATGACCGAGGAGGAGCTGCTCGACACCAAGAACCCGTACAGCCGCAAGCTGCGCGGCCTGGTGCCCACCCCGATCAACAACCCGGGGAAGGAGGCCATGGAGGGCGCGATGGACCCGCCGGCCGGCAAGTGGCTCTTCTTCGTGGCGATCGACAAGGAGGGACACTCCGCCTTCGCCGAGACTATCGAGGAGCACGAGCGGAACAAGGTCAAGGCCAAGGAGGCCGGGATCATCTGATGACGACCGCACGGCGGGCGGGAGTGCTCGGCACGCCGATCGCGCACTCCCTCTCCCCGGTGATCCACAACGCCGGCTACGCGGCGGCGGGGCTGACCGGGTGGTCGTACACCCGGATCGAGTGCGCGGCGGCGGAGCTGCCGGACGTGGTCGCCGGCCTCGGCCCGGAGTGGGCCGGGCTGTCGGTGACCATGCCCGGCAAGGAAGCGGCGCTCGCGGTGGCCGCCGAGGTCTCGCCGCTCGCCGCCGCCGTCGGCGCCGCCAACACGCTGGTACGCCGACCGGACGGCTCCTGGTACGCCGACAACACCGACGTGGTCGGCATGGTCGAGGTGCTCACCGACGCCGGGGTGCGCCCGGGGGCGACGGTGACGGTGCTGGGCGCGGGCGGCACGGCCCGCGCGGCGGTTGCCGCGGCGGGGCGGCTCGACGCCGACGCGGTGACCGTGGTGGCCCGCCGCCCGGCGGCGGTCGACGAACTGCGCCCGGTGGCCCGCGCGGTCGGTGTGCCGATGACCGGCGCGCCCTGGACCGACGCGGCCGACCGCTGCCGCGCCGACCTGGTGGTCTCCACGGTGCCGAAGGGTGTGGCGGATCCGCTCGCCGACACGGTGGCCTGGCGGCCGGAGACGGTGCTCTTCGACGCGCTCTACGACCCGTGGCCGACGCCGCTGGCCGCGTCGGCCGAGGCGGCCGGCTGCCGGATCGTCTCCGGCCTCGACCTGCTGCTGGCCCAGGCGGTGGGCCAGTTCGAGCACTTCACGGGCGTCGCGGCGCCCCGGGCGGCGATGGCCGCGGCGCTCGCCGCCGCCCGCGCGATCTGAGCGCTCAGACGGGACGGATGTGTCCCCTGTGGCCATCCGGTGCATCCTTAGGCGACGGTTAAGACGCGCTTAGGTCCGGCTGTCGTCCCCACGTCACGCTGCGGCCGTGGTTACGCTGCTGACCGTCACCGCCCGACACACAGGGAGTTCACCTTGGCTCGGCACGGACTGCACCGCCTCACCCGGCACCCCGGCCCGCGACGCAAGGCCGTCGTCCTCGGCGTGGCCGGGGCCACGGTGGTGGTCGGCATCGCGGCCACCACCATGCCGCTGCTGGCCGCCGACGACCTGTCGATCCGGGCGACCGCCGACACCACGGCGACCATGGTGACGCAGGACGGCGACAACGGGGCGAAGACGACGCTGGCGACCTGCGCGACCCGCTGCGACGGCAACCCCCGGGGCGGCCGGGAGGCGGTCGTCCAGTTCGCCGTGACCACCCTGCCGGCGACGGCGGTCAACGTGCGGGCCACGCTGCGGGTGCACGCGTGGCAGGAGTTCGCGGCGACCGTGAGCGCGCACTCCAGCGTGGTGGACGCCCGCGCGGCCCGGCCGACACCGGCGCTGCCGGGGGCGGCCCTGGACACCGTCTCGAAGGTGGCGAAGGGCTTCAACGAGTGGGACGTCTCGGCCCTGGTGAAGGGCAACGGCACCTGGACGGTGTCGCTGGCGCAGACCGGCCTCGAGACGAGGATCTACTGGGCGTCGACGGAGAACCGCAACCCCGACCTGCGGCCGCGCCTGGAGATCAGCTACGACGTCGGCACCCGACCCACCCCGGTGGTGACCAGCGCCGCTCCGTCGCCGAGCCGGACGGTCGCGCCCAGCCCCACGCCGAGGCCGACGCCCAGCACGAGCCCCACCCGCGCCACCCCGAGCCCGTCGGCGAGCCCGTCGGGCGGGACGGATCGGTGCGGCGCGGTGTCGAGCAGGCTGGTGCCCTCCTGCGGCGCCTGGTGGGGGATGTACTCCCCGTCGAGCGCCGGCGACGGGTGGGACCACGGCGCGGCGGTCGCCGAGGTGGAGGCGCAGGTCGGGCGGAAGTTCGACATCGTGCACCGCTACCACGACTTCTCCAACGCCGGCAGCAACGGCGCCTTCCCCGACGCCTACCAGCGGCAGCAGATGCGCGAGGGTCGGCTGATGTTCTTCGCCTGGGAGTCGCGGATCTTCTCCTCCGGCACGGTGCTGACCTGGCAGGACGTCTACAGTGGCCGCTACGACGCCACCATCGACGCGGTCGCCGGGCGGATCCGCGACACCGGCGTGCCGGTGTTCATGGGCTTCGACCACGAGCCGGAGGACGAGCCGGCCAAGGGCAGCGACGCCGACTTCGTCCGCGCCTGGCGGCACGTGCACGACCGGTTCGCCGCGGCGGGCGCCGACAACGCGGTCTGGGTGTGGACGATGATGGGCTGGTCGGGCCACTACGACCGCTACACCGGCCTCTACCCGGGTGACCGGTACGTCGACTGGGTCGGCTACGACCCGTACAACTTCCACGTCTGCAACGGCAGCAAGGTCTGGAAGAGCCCGGCCACCACGATCGGCGGCTTCTACCGCTGGCTGGACGAGAACCGTCTCGGGGTCGGCAAGCCGCGGATGCTCGCGGAGTTCGGCACCAACTTCGACGCGGCCGACCCGGACGCGAAGCGGCGCTGGTTCGAGGAGTTCCCGGCGGCGCTCAAGGCGCACCCGAAGATCAAGGCGGCGATCTACTTCAACTCCCCGGGGATGACCCGCCGGTCGAGCACCTGCGACATGACCATGAACCACGACGCCTCGTCGGTGGCGGGCTTCGCCCGCGCCGGGCGCGACAGCTACCTGAGGCAGCCCACCGGGGGCGCCCGCTGACGTCACGCGTTCACAATCTGACCGGGAGTGATACGGGCGAGTCGGACATCCGACCTGCTGTGTGCGGTGTCATGTTGCCGATGCAGTGACCGCCCAATCGGCGGATATCGCCAGACAGGGTCGACCAGGCACGCTACGCGGGTTCTCTCCCGACATGGAGGCGTAGCGTGCCCGACATCCCGCTCTCTCGGCGATCCGCCGGATTCCGCACCCGGACGGCGGTGATCGCCCTCGTGACCGCCGCCGCCGTGCTGGCCGTCCCGACCGGGACGTCCGCCGCCCTGGTGCCGGCGCCCGAACCGGCGACCCTGGTCTCGGCCAACCCGGCCGACGCCACACCGCACGCCAGGGACGGCGAGACCCGCGCCTTCGCGCAGGTCGGCTCCACGGTGTTCGTCGGCGGCAGCTTCACCCAGATCCGGCAGACCGCCAGCGCGGCGTGGACCACCCAGCGCTACCTCTTCGCGTACGACCGGGCCACCGGCACCATCTCCACCAGCTTCCTGCCGGTGCTGGACGGCGCGGTCAACACGCTGGTCGCCGGGCCCGGCGGCACGCTGATCGTCGGCGGCACCTTCAAGAACGTCAACGGCGTCTCCCGCAAGAACCTGGTGGCGCTCGACCCCGCCACCGGCGAGATCGTCGACAGCTGGGTCGGCCGCTCCGACGGCGGCACCGTGCGCGACCTGGCGCTGCACGGCAACTGGCTCTACGTGGCCGGGGCGTTCAACTGGCTCAACGGCACCGCGCACGCCGGGCTCGGCCGGCTCAACGCCACGACCGGCGCGATCGACCCGACCTTCAACGTCAACGCCACCGTCGGGCGTCACCAGACCACCTCGTACGTGTGGACCATCGACGTCTCCCCGGACGGCGGCACCCTGGCCGTCGGCGGCAACTTCACGCTCGTCAACGACCTGCCGCGCAACCAGATGGCGTTGGTCGACGTCACCGGCACCCCGACGGTGCTGGACTGGAGCACGGAGAAGTTCGTGCCGCCGTGCGCGTCGCCGGCGACCTTCGTGCACTACGTGCAGGACGTCAAGTTCGGCGGCGACGGCAGCTGGTTCGTCGTCGGCACCAACGGCGGCTCGGGCTGGCCGGCCGCCTACTGCGACGCGCTGGTGCGCTTCGAGACCGCCGCCCGGGGCGCCGGGCAGCTCGGCACCTGGGTCGACTACACCGGCAACGACACCATCACCTCCGTCGAGGTCGCCGACAACGTCATCTACCTCGGCGGGCACTTCCGCTGGCTGAACAACCCGAACGCCAGCGACACCGCCGGCAAGGGCGCGATCGACCGGCTCGGCATCGCGGCGGTCACCCCGGCCACCGGCATGCCGGTCAACTGGAACCCCCGCCGCAGCGGCAGCGCGTCGATGCCGGCCGGCACCAGCAACTGGGGCTCCTCCGTGCCGGTGCTCTGGCGCGGCAGCGACGGGCTCTACTTCGGCCACAACTCCGACGGCATGGGCAACGAGTACCACGGCCGGCTCGGGATGTTCCCGCTGACCGGCGGGCGCACCATCACCCCGAAGAACGCGCCGACCTCGGCCACCGGCAACCTCTACGTCGGCACCGGCGCGGGCGAGCTGGCCAAGGTGCCGTTCGACGGGGCCAGCCTGGGCACCCCGACCACGGTCAGCCAGCCCAACTACACGGCGGCCGGCGCGACCTGGCGGGTGGCCGACCGGATCTACTGGTCGCACACCGTCGCCGGCACCCCCACGGGCAGCCGGATCGACATCTCGCTGTTCAACGGCGGCGCGATCGGCGCGCCGTGGGAGGCCTCCGGCTACAACGACTGGTTCAACCCGGCGCTGATGACCGGCGCGTTCTACCTCGACGGGCGCCTCTACTACACCCGCTCGGGCGCCAGCGGCCTCTACTACCGCTACTTCGAGATCGACGGCAACTACCTCGGCGCCACCGAGTTCACGCTGCCCACCACCGGGGTGACCTGGTCGACCGTGCGGGGCATGGCCTGGGTCGCCGGCCGGATCGTGTACGGTGCCACCGACGGAACGCTGCGCAGCGTGCCGTTCGACCCGACGGCCGCCCCGGCGGTCGACGGAACGACGGCGACGGTGGTCCCGGCGGCCGCCGGCGTGACGTGGTCAACGCCGTCGACCTTCTTCTCCGTGCAGTGACGGTCGACTGTTCGTAACGGAACATCGGTAGATTGTTCACGTTGGGCCGGCGACGGATCAGCCGTCGCCGGCCCGCACGACGTGGGGAGGGTCGTTGGTCGGCGCGGGTGGCAACCGCAGAGGGCTCGCGGTGCGGGCCGTCTTCGCGGTCAAGCGCGGCTGGTACACGCTGCGCTATCCCCGGCTGACGCTGGGTCGGGGCGTGGAGATCCGCGGCCGGATCCGGTTGCGCCGGGGCGTACGGGTGAGCATCGGCGACCGCACGCGGATCAACAAGCTGGTCCGCTTCGCCGGGCCCGGCGAGGTGCGGGTCGGCGCCGACTGCCTGTTGAACGCCACCTGGATCGGCACCTGGACGTCGGTCACGATCGGCGACCGGTGCCTGCTCTCGGACTGCGAGCTGCTGGACAACGACTTCCACAACCTGCCACCCGAGCAGCGGCACGACCCGCCCGTCCCGGCCACCCGCGCCCCGATCACGATCGAGGACAACGTGTGGGTCGGGGCGCACGCCCTCGTGATGAAGGGCGTGCGGATCGGCCGGGACAGTGTCGTGGGCGCCGCCACGGTCGTCCGTACGGACGTGCCGCCGCGGGTCGTGGTCGCCGGAAATCCACAACAGACGGTGAAGAAGTTCCATGACTGACGCATCCCCCGGTTCCTGGCCCTCGGACGTCCCCGCCGGTGGCGGCACACCGGGCCGCACCGTCACGCTGACCGACCTGCTGCGCGTACCGCTGCACCGCATCCGACTCGTCGGGGCCGTCGCCGCGGTCGGCCTGCTCGCCGCGATCGGCTACGTGGTGCTCGTCCCCGCCGCCGTCACCGCCAGCGCGGTCGTGGCGGTGCGTCCCGTCGTCACCGACGCGTTCACGCCCAGCGGGGCCGCCGCCGACCGGGCGGTGAACATGAACGTGGAGAGCGGCATCGCCACGGGCACCGACGTGGTGCAGCGGCTGGCCGACTCGGGCGACATGGACCCGCGCGAGGTGCGCGACGCCCTCGAGGTCGAGGTGCCCACCGGCGGGCAGATCCTGCGCTTCGTCTACCAGGCGCCCACCGCCGAGCAGGCCGTCGAGGGCGTCAACCTCGCCGCCCAGGCCTACCTGGACGTGCGCCGGACGATGTACGAGAAGCAGCGCGAGGAGATGCTGCGCTCGTACGACGAGAGCATCGCCAAGGTCGCCGCCCAACAGGCCGCCCTCCAGAAGCGGGTCAACAACGCCCGCGAGGGCACCGTCGACGCCGCGGTGACCGAGCTGACCGGCATCAACAACCAGCTCACCCAGCTCAACGCCGCCCGCACCGAGATCGCCGCCGTCGACGTCAACCCCGGCTGGGTCACCCAGAGCGCCGAGCGGGCCCTGGCCTCCACCGCCGGCAACGGCCCGCTCTACCTGCTCGCCGGCCTGCTCGGCGGGACGCTGCTCGGGGTTGTGCTCGCGTACGCCTGGGAGTCGATGGACCGGCGGATCCGGTCGGTCGACGACGGCCGGGACGCCACCGGGCTGCCGCTGCTCGGCACGGTCCGCAGCCGCCGGTGGCGCGGCGGCAAGGAGGCGGTCGACGCCGACATCCGGTACGTGGCGATGGCCATCGCCGAGCGGGTGCGCCAGCCCGCCCGGGTGTCGCTTCTGACCGCCCGGGAAGAGGACCCCACGGCCATCACCGCCGGCCTGGCGGTGGCGCTGGCCGCCGTCGGCCGGGAGGTCTTCGTCGCCGACGACAGCGGGCGCGCCGAGCGGCTGCGGACCACCGTGCTCGGTGACCGGGAGCGGCTGCCCGCCGCGGCCGACCCGTCCCGCCCGCTCGTCCCGAAGCCCCGCCCCGCCGGCTCGACGACGGAGGGCAAGAGCGACGGCACGCCGGAGCCGGCAGCGGCCCGCCGCCCGTCGCCGCACCCGATCGGCGCCCGGCCGTCCACCGACCCGGACGCCACGCTGACCCTGCCCCGCGTCACCTCGTCGGCGAGCGCCGTAAACGGCAAGGTGACCAGCACCGACCCGGTGTCCGTGGGCGCGGGCAGTGTCCGGTTCGGCACGTGGCGGCAGGGCGCCGACCACACCCTGGTGCTGTTCAACGCGCCGCCCGCCGAGTCCGACGAGCGCGGCGTCGCCGTCGCCCGGCAGGGCACGGCGGTCGTGGTGGTCGAGCAGGACCGCACCCGGCAGGGCGACCTGCGCCGGCTCGTGGAGCGGCTGCGCGCCGCTGGGGTCACCCCGCTCGGCTTCGTGTTGACCCGTAGCGGCCGAGGCTGAACCGTGCCGGTCACCCGCGCCCCGGCGACGACCGAGCCCGCCGGTGGCCCGGGCGGCGCCGCGTCGCTGCCCCTGCCGCCACCCCCGCCGCGGCTGCCGGTCTGGCCGCTGGCGTTGATGTTCGGCATGGTGCCGGTGTGGTGGCTGGCCGGCGCGTTCTACCTGGGGTGGCCGCTGCTCGGGGCGCTGCTGTTCGCGCTGCTGGTCATCCGGGGCCGCGTGCCGCTGCCCCCGGCCGCCGGGATCTGGCTGCTGTTCCTGGCCGTCGTGGTGGTCAGCGCCACCCAGTTGCAGACGCCGGCCTCGGTGCTGACGTTCGCGCTGCGGCTCGCCTTCTACCTCACCGCGCTCGTGGTCGGCGTCTACGTCTACGCGGTCGCCCGCGAGCGCCCCGACCAGGCGGCGGTCCTCGTACCGCTCTGCGCCTTCTGGTTCGCGCTGGTCGCGCTGGGCTGGCTGGGCGTGCTGGCGCCCCGCTTCGCGCTGACCACCCCGGTGGAGGTGCTGCTGCCCGGCGGGGTGGCCAACACCCCGTTCATCCAGGACATGGTCCATCTGACCACCGCTGAATACAGCGCCCGGTCGCTGAACCCGATCTACCGGCCGGCCGCGCCGTTCGCGTACACCAACAACTACGGCAGCGCGTACGCGATGACCCTGCCCTGCGTGGTGGCCTTCACCATGCTGCGGCGGCGCGGCGTGCTGCGCTGGGCGCTGCTGGCGTCGCTGCCGCTGTCGCTGGCGCCGGCCTTCCTCACGCTCAACCGGGCGATGTTCCTCAGCCTCGGCACCGGGCTGGCGGTGCTCGGCGTCCGGGCCGCCCTGCGCGGCAACGTCCGGGTGGCCGCGTCGATCGTGGGGGTGGTGGTCATCGGGGGCCTCACCACCCTGTTCATCCCGGTCACCGAGCTGATCGGCAACCGGGTGGAGTCCAGCGACACCAACACCGACCGGCTCTCCCTCTACGTCGAGGTGATCAGGCGGGTACGGGAGTCGCCCTGGCTCGGCTACGGCGCGCCGGTGAACGTCGACACCGTCAGCGCCCAGGCGCCGATCGGCACCCAGGGGCAGCTGTGGATGGTGCTGTTCAGCCACGGCGTCCCCGCGCTGCTGTGCTTCCTGGCCTGGTTCGTGGTCGCCGCGCTGATCTGCGCCCGCGCCACGTCCGCCGCCGGGCAGTGGCTGGCCGTGGTGCCGGTCGTCTGCCTGGTGCAGATCCCCTTCTACGGCATGGCCAACCAGAACCTCGCGGTCGCCTTCTTCGCGGTCGCCTTCGCGATGGCGCTCACCGAACGCGAGACCTCGGCCCGGCTCCACCGCCCCCGACCCCTGCGCCCGGAAGCGGTGCCCGCATGACCGCCACCACCCGAGGGCCGTCCGGCCCCCACCCGGTCTCCGCACCCGCCGCGTCGGGCCCGGGCGCAGCGCCGCCCGCCGACGACACGGAGACCCGGCGCAGCGTCCGCAGCGGCGTCGCCGGGCTGGTCGGCGCGGCCACCAGCGGGCTCTTCGGCTTCCTGCTCGCGGTCGTCATCACGCGCGGCTACGGCACGGTCGGCTCCGGGGCGTTCTTCGCCGCGATCGGGGTGGTCACCGTCGCCACCGCCGTGTGCACCCTCGGCGCGGAGACCGGGCTGATGTGGGCGCTGCCGCGCCGGCGCCTCGGTGCCCGGGGCGACGCCGCCCGGGTGCTCCCGGTGGCGCTGGTCCCGCCGCTGCTGGTGGCGGTGGTCGTCGCCGTGGGCGGGGTGCTCGCCGCCGACGCGCTCGCCCCGCGCCTGCTCGGCGGCTCCGGCGTCGACGGTACGGCCCTGCTGACGGTCAGCTTCGCCGCGGTGCCGGTGGTGGTGGCCATGACGCTGCTGCTCGCCGCGCTGCGCTGCGTACGCCCGATCCGGGCGTACGTCGGGGTGCAGTTCTTCCTGCTGCCGGTGGCCCGGCCGGTGCTGGTCGGCGCGGCGGCCCTGGCCGGCGGGGGTCTGCTGGCCGGCATGACCGGCTGGCTGGTGCCGGCGGCGCTCGCCCTGCTGGCGTGCCTGACGCTGGTGGCCGGCCCGCTCGGCGTCGGCCGGGGCGCGGCGCTGCGACCCGCGCCGGGCGACTGGTCGGCGTTCTGGCGCTTCGCGCTGCCCCGGGCCGCGTCGGCAGCCATCGACGCCGGCAACATGTGGGTGGGCGTGCTGCTCACGTCGGTGCTCGCCGGGCCGGCCGATGCCGGCGTCTTCGGCGCGGTCGGGCGCTACATCCTCGCCGGCCAGCTGGCCATGCAGGGGCTGCGGGTGGCGGTGTCGCCGCAGCTGTCCCGGCTGCTCGGGCGGGGCGACCGGGCCGCGGCGGCGGCCGTGCACCGGCAGTTGACCACCTGGGGGCTGGTGCTGTCCTGGCCGGTCTACCTGCTGCTGGCCGTCTTCGGGCTGGCCTTCCTTCAGCTCTTCGGGCCCGAGTTCACCGCCGGCGCCACCGCGATGACCGTGCTCGCGCTGGCCATGCTGGTCAACACCGGGGTCGGCAACGTGCAGAGCCTGCTGCTGATGGGCGGGCGCAGCGGGCTGCACCTGGCCGCCACGCTGGCCGGGCTGCTGGTCACCGTCTCGCTCGGCCTGTGGCTGATCCCGGCGCACGGCGCGACGGGGGCGGCGCTGGCCTGGGCGCTCGGCATCGCCACCGAGAACCTCACCGCCGTGGCCTGCGCCCGGGCCGTCATCGGCCAGCCCCTGGTCGACGCGGCGATGCTGCGCGCCGGGGCGGCCACCGTCGCCGGGGTCGGGGCCGCGGCGGGGATCGGGGTGCTGGCCGGCGGCCGGGGGATCGGCGGCCTGGCCGTGGCCCTGGGCGTGCTGGCCGCCGGCTGCGTCGGCTTGTTGACGTTGCCCCGGGTGCGGCACCGCATCCGGGTGACCATGGTGCAGGTCCGTGGGCGGCAGGAGGCGGCCCCGGCCGCCACCGGGCCCGCCCCGGAGGATACGAAGGGCAGGTGAGGTCGTCGTGCCGTCCATCCGAGACCGGGTGAAGCAGCTCGTACCGACCCAGGTGACGGAGCGGGTGCGCGAGTCACTCGTCGACTACGGGGTGCGGACCAGCGACCGGCGACCGCTGCCGGACTTCCTCATCATCGGCACCAAGCGGGGCGGCACCACCTCGCTGTGGAACTACCTCATCCAGCACCCGCTGGTGCCCCGGCTCTTCCCGGCCTGGAACACCAAGTCCTCGCACTACTTCGAGGAGCACTGGCGTCGCGGCGAGGCCTGGTACCGCTCGCACTTTCCCACCCAGCGTCACCGGGAGGCGCTGGAGAAGCGGCACGGCGGGCCGGTACGCGTCGGCGAGGCGGCGCCGCTCTACATGTTCCATCCCCTCGCGGCGCAGCGGGTCGCCGCGCTGATGCCGTCGGTGCGGCTCATCGTCCTGCTGCGCGACCCGGTGGAGCGGGCGTACTCGCACTGGAAGGAGCGGCGCACGCACGGCATCGAGCCGCTCGACTTCGCCGCCGCGCTGGCCGCCGAGGGCGAGCGTACGGCGGGGGAGCGGGAACGGCTGATCGCCGAGCCGGAGTACTTCAGCGAGCCGTACGACTGGTACACCTACCGGGCCCGGGGGCGCTACCTGGAGCACCTGGAACCCTGGCTGGAGCGCTTCGACCGGGAGCAGATCCTCTTCCTGCCCAGTGAGGACCTCTACCGCGACGCCCGGTCCACCTACCGCCGGACGCTGGACTTCCTCGGCCTGCCGCCGCACGACCTGCCCGACTTCAAGGTCTACAACGACCGCCGCTCGGCGCCGCTGGAGCCGGCCGTACGCGCCGAGCTGACCGAGTACTACCGCCCGTACAACGACGCGTTGCGGCAGCGGCTGGGGCTGGAACTCGACTGGCCGGACCGGGCCGCGTGACGGCGCGTACGACCGACGCCGCCGACCCCCGCTCCCGTACCGACGGGCTGGGCTGGGTCACCCGGGCCGTGTTCGGCGACGAGCGGATCGCCCTGACCGTGGGCGCCCCGCCGCCGCCCGGGCACCGTGAGGTCGCCCGGTACGCGGTCGTCCCGTCGCTCGCCCGGGCCCGGTTCCTGCTGCCGCTCGGCGCGCCCCGCGCCACGGCCGCCTCGCTGCTGGCGTACAACGCGCTGCGTCCGCCGAAGGTGCGGGCGGTGCGGGCCGCGCTCGGCGTGCTGGCGCGGGTCGGCGCCGTCGACCTGGCCCCGTTCCCCCGGCTGACGGTGTCGCTGCCCGATCCGGTCGCGGTCGACGAGGCGCTGTTGGCCGGGCGGCTGGGTGCCGCACTCGGCGCGCCGTCGGTGCTCGCGGCCTGCGGGGTCCGCCCGCCGGACCCGAACCACAAGCCCACCCTGCAACTGTTCGCCCCGGACGGCCGGGCCCTCGGCTACGCGAAGATCGGCTGGAACGGCGCCACCCGGGCGCTGGTGACCACCGAGGCGGCGGCCCTGCGCGAGCTGCCGGCGGTGACCGGCACGCCCGACCATCCGGCGGCGCCCCGCCTGCTGGCCGAGACCACGGCCGCCGGGCAGGTCGTCGCGCTGGTCGAGCCGCTGCCGCCGGACGTGCGGGGGGTGCCGGTCGACGACCCGCCGCGGATCGCGGCCCTGCTGGCCGTGGCCCGCCGGGGTGACCCGCCAGCGCCGCCGCGCCCGCTGGCGGCGTCGGCGTTCCTGGCCCGGCTCACCGCCGAGGCCGGGCGCGCCGCCGTCGGCACGCCGGACGGGGCCCGGGCGGTCGCCGCGGTCGCCGCCCTGGCCGACCGGCACGGCGGCACCGCCGTCGAGTTCGGGCACTGGCACGGCGACTGGGTGCCCTGGAACCTCGGCGTGCACGCCGGCCGCCTCGTCGCCTGGGACTGGGAGCACAGCGGGCCGGACGTGCCGCTCGGCTTCGACCTGGCGCACGACGCGTTCCAGCGGGCCCTGGTGCTGCGGGGCGAGCCGGCCGCCGTGGCGGCGCGGGCCGTCGACGCCCAGCTCGACCGGCACGGCGCCGGGCTGGGGCTCGGGTCGGCGACCGGGCGGCTGGTGGCCGACGCCTACCTGCTGGAGATGTGGTTGCGCACCTGGCGGCTGGCCGACGCCGGCGCCGGCTGGAACGCGGCGCTGCATCCCGCCCTGCTGGACGTCATCGAGAAACGACATAGCGGCTGATCCGCCGAAATCGCCGGAGCCAGCGGCGCGCCGCCGACTCCGGACGGTGACGGAGAAACTCCAGGTCGTCACGATCGTCGATGTCGGCGATCGGTACGGCGCACCAGATCCGCCACCCGCGGAGATCGACTTGTCGCCCGGTCACCCTATTTCACCAGCCGGGGGACCTGTGATCTGCTGTCGCGTGGCGACCACCGAACATCCAAGCGAACGTGTGGGGAGTCGCGTGGAAACGACAACCGAGGATGCCGGCGAGCCCGGAGTCCTGCTCCTGGTGGGCTCCAGCGGCGGTCACCTGGCCCAGCTGCTCGCCCTGCGCCCGTGGTACGAACGCTGGCGACGGTGCTGGGTCACCTTCGACACACCCGAGGCGCTGTCGCTGCTCGACGGCGAGGAACTCGTCCCGGCGCACCACCCGACCACCCGCAACGTGCCGAACCTGCTGCGCAACGCCGTCCTGGCCTGGCGGGTGCTGCGCTCGCGGCGGGTCGCCGCCGTGGTGACCACCGGCGCCGGGGTGGCCGTCCCGTTCGTGGTGCTCGCCCGGCTCCGGCGCGTGCCGACCGTCTACATCGAGGTGTACGACCGCATCGACACCCCGACCCTGACCGCCCGGCTCTGCCGGCCGTTCCTCTCCGCGATGCTCGTGCAGTGGGACGAGCAGCGCCGGCAGTACCCGGAGGCCACCGTCGTGGGGACCCTGCTGTGAACGTCGAGAGCACCGGAACCGCCCCCGCGCACCGGGTCGCCCCCGGTCGCCCCCGGCCGGCGCCCGCCAACCGGGTGCCCCGGCCCCGCGACCCCGGCGACCTCGCCCGGTCCCGGCTGCTGGTCGCCGTCGGCACCGACAAGCACCCGTTCGACCGGCTGGTCGGCTGGCTGGCGGAGTGGCACCCCACGGTCGGCGAGAACGTCGAGCTGACCGTCCAGCACGGACACACCCGGGCCCCCGGGGTGCCCGGGGCGGTGCCCTTCCTCGGCCACGAAGAGCTGCAGGCCGCGATGGCCGAGGCCGACCTCGTGGTCTGCCACGGCGGCCCGGCCACCATCCTGGAGGCCCGCCGCCACGGCCACCTGCCGATCGTCGTGCCCCGGGACCCGACCCGGGGCGAGCACGTCGACGACCACCAGCAGCTGTTCGCCCGCCGCCTGGGCGCGGCCGGCATGGTGGCGCTCGCCGAGACCCGGGAGGCGCTGTTCGAGGCGCTCACCGCCGGCCTCGCCGACCCGTCCCGGTACGCCGTCGCGGCCGACCCGGACGCGTCCGAGGCGCGCCGCGCGGCGGTCGAGCGGGTGGGGCGGATCGTGGAGGACCTGGTGGCCGCGTCGACCGGACGACGGCAGGGGACGAGGTGGCGGCCGTGGGCGCGGTCGGGCCGGAACGGAGAGCGGCGATGACCGAACACCCGAGCGTGAGCGCGGTGGTCCCCACCCGGGACCGTCCGGAGCTGCTCCGGGCCGCCGTGCGCGCCATCCTCGACCAGGACCACCCCGGCCCGGTCGAGGTGGTGGTGGTCTACGACCAGTCCGAGCCGGACGCCGCACTGGCCGAGCTGTCCCGCCCGGGCCGGCTGGTCCGGGTGATCCGCAACGAGCGCGCCCCCGGTCTGGCCGGCGCCCGCAACAGCGGCGTCCTGGCTGCCACCGGTGAGCTCGTCGCGTTCTGCGACGACGACGACGAGTGGCTGCCCGGCAAGCTGCGCGCCCAGGTCGAGGCGCTCGCCGCCCACCCCGACGCGGAGTTCGTCAGCTGCGGCATCCGGGTCAGCTACGACGGGCACACCGTCGACCGGGCGCTGCCGAAGGACTCGGTCACCCTGGCCGACCTGCTGCGCGACCGGATGACGGAGCTGCACCCGTCGACCTTCCTGATCCGCGCCGCCGCGCTGCGTGACGGGTTCGGGCTGGTCGACGAGGAGATCCCGGGCAGCTACGCGGAGGACTACGAGTTCCTGCTGCGGGCCGCCCGCAGCGCGCCGCTGGTCAACCTGCGCACGCCGTACGTGCTGGTGCGCTGGCACAAGCGGTCCTACTTCGCGCAGCGCTGGGACACCATCTCCGAGGCGTTGCAGTGGCTGCTGGAGCGCTACCCCGAGTTCGGCACGCAGCCGGCCGGCGAGGCGCGGGTCACCGGGCAGATCGCCTTCGCCCGCGCCGCGTCCGGTGACCGGCGGGGCGCGATGCGCTGGGCCCGGCACACCATCCGACGCAACCCGCGCGAGCCGCGGGCGTACCTGGCCCTCGCCGTCGCCGGGCGGATGGTCCGCGCCGACGCGGTGCTGCGCACCCTGCACAAGCGCGGCCGGGGCATCTGAGCCGGCGCCGCCCGGGGCACTGGCCGGCGTGGACCGGCCAGGCCTCGGGCGCGGGAACCCTAACGGCGGGTCGTGTCGGGGCGGCCGGTCACCCGGCGTTCGCGCCGCCCCCGGCGATCGGCCGAAGCCTGTCGCAGCTTCTCGTACCAGGCCGGAGTCGTGTCCGGATCGAAGATCCGGGCGATCACGATGTCGGTGGAGGAGTGCGCCAGGATCGACAGCACGATGGTCAACGCCACCAGGTGGAAGATCTCGTCACCGGCCGGGATGCCTGCCTGGAGCACCAGCAGGCCGTAGACCACCGAGGCGAAGCCCTTCGGCCCGAACCACATCGCGGCGAACTGCTCGGTGCGGCTCAGCCGGGAGCCGAGGAACGAGACGGCCAGCGCCACCGGACGGGCCACCACGATGGCGAGTACCGCGAACACCCAACCGGGCCAGGAGATCTCGCCGAGGAACTCGATCGAGATGAGCGCGCCGAAGACCAGCAACGCGGCGAGCTTGAACACCTCGGCGATCAGCTCGCCGAAGTGCTCGAAGCTCTCCCGCTGCCGCTCGCCGAAGGTGGCCACGGTGATGCCGGCGGCGAACGCCGCGAGGAAGAGGTTGGCGTGGGTGACCTGGCCCAGGGCCAGCACCAGCAGGCCGATCGCCACGCCGTTCAGCGGCTCGTACTGGGTGGAGGCCGAGAAGAAGCGGGTCTTCTCCAGACGCAGCGCCAACCACGGCACCCCGACCCCGATGACCACCCCCAGCAGCAGTTCCAGGCCCAGCTCGTCCAGGTGCAGGTCGTCCGAGCCGGCCGCGACGGCCAGGAACAGGATGACGAAGGGCAGCGCCAGGCCGTCGTTGATCCCGGACTCGACGTTGAGCAGGTGCCGCAGCCTGCCAGGCACCCGGTCGTTGCCGACCAGCGCCGAGGCGAACACCGGATCCGTGGGCGCGAGGACCGCCCCGAGCAGCAGCGACTCCGGCCAGCCCAGCCCGACCACGTAGTGCGCCAGCAGCGCGGTGATCAGCAGCGTCAGCGGCAGGCCCCACCCCAGCGCCCGACCGGGCAGCCGCCACGCCGAGCGCAGGTCCGCCCAGCCCACCCGCATGCCGTCGGTGAACAGCACGGTGAACAGGGCCAGTTCGGCCAGCGTCGCCACGATCGGCGAGTCGGCGGTGATGTCCAGCACGCCGGTGGTCTCCGGACCCAACAGGAAACCCACGACCAGGAAGAGCACGGCGGTGGACAGGATCGTGCGGTGGGCCAGGCTCGAGAGCAGGACCGCCAGCAGCAGGGCGGCGGCGAACGCGAAGAGCAGCACCGGGGCTCCCAGGAATCGGGGTCGACGAAGTCACTGCCGACCAGACTTCCCGGCGCACCGCGCTGATCGTACGGTTTCCCGCCGACCGTGGCGTCCGCAGGGCGGGACACGGCGGGCACCGCACGGCGGCGGCCACCGGGCGTGACAGACTGACCGCTGTGTTGCGCTGGTTGACTGCAGGGGAATCGCACGGACCCGCCCTCGTCGCGATGCTGGAGGGCGTACCCGCCGGCGTCGAGGTGACCACCGGGGAGATCGCCGGTGAGCTGGCCCGGCGCCGGCTCGGCTACGGCCGGGGTGCCCGGATGTCGTTCGAGCAGGACGAGGTCGAGGTCATCGGCGGGCTCCGGCACGGGGTGACCCTCGGCAGCCCCGTCGCGATCCGCGTCGGCAACTCCGAGTGGCCCAAGTGGCGCACGGTCATGGCGGCCGACCCCGTCGACGCGGAGGAGCTCGCCAGCCAGGCCCGCAACGCGCCGCTGACCCGCCCCCGTCCGGGCCACGCCGACCTGGCCGGCATGCAGAAGTACGGCCACACCGACGCCCGGCCGATCCTGGAACGGGCCAGCGCGCGGGAGACCGCCGCCCGCGTCGCCGTCGGCACGGTCGCCAAGGCGCTGCTTCGGCAGGCCCTCGGCGTCGAGATCGTCTCGCACGTCGTGGAGCTGGGCCCGGTCGCCGCGAAGCCCGGCCTCCGCCCGGCGCCCGCCGACGCCGAGCGCATCGACGCCGACCCCTTGCGCTGCCTCGACCCGGAGGCCAGCGCCCGGATGGTCGCCGAGGTCGACGCCGCGAAGAAGGCCGCCGACACCCTGGGCGGCGTGGTCGAGGTGCTGGCGTACGGGGTGCCGCCGGGCCTGGGCAGCCACGTGCAGTGGGACCGCAAGCTCGACGCCCGGCTCGCCACCGCACTGATGTCCATTCAGGCCATCAAGGGCGTGGAGATCGGGGACGGCTGGCAGCAGGCGCGCTCCCGGGGCTCCGAGGCGCACGACGAGATCATCCCCACCGCCACCGGCGTGCGTCGGGTCACCGACCGGGCCGGCGGGCTGGAGGGCGGCATCACCACCGGCGAGCCGCTGCGGGTGAAGGCCGCCATGAAGCCGATCTCGTCGCTGAACCGGGCCCTGGCCACCGTGGACGTCACCACGGGCGAGCCGGCCACGGCGATCAACCAGCGCTCGGACGTCTGCGCCGTGCCCGCCGCCGCCGTCGTCGCCGAGGCGATGGTGGCGCTGGTGCTGGCCGAGGCCGCCACCGAGAAGTTCGGCGGCGACTCGGTCGCCGAGATCCGCCGCAACCTGGCCGGCTACCTCGACGCGCTGGTGATCCGGTGAGCGCGCGACGGCGGGCGGGGCGCACGGTCGGCCGGCGGTGCCGCTGATGGCGCCGGTCTGCGTACTGGTCGGGGCGCCCGGCTCCGGCAAGACCACCGTCGGGCTGCTGGTGGCGGAGCTGCTCGGCGTGGAGTTCCGCGACACCGACCTCGACATCGTGCGGCTGGCCGGCAAGCCGATCCCCGAGATCTTCATCGACGAGGGCGAGGAGCACTTCCGTACCCTCGAACGGGCGGCGGTGGCGGCGGGCCTGGCCTCGTGCGAGGGCGTGCTCGCCCTCGGCGGCGGCGCGGTCCTCGCCGAGGAGAACCGCGCCGCCCTGGTCGGGCACCCCGTGGTGTACCTCTCCGTCGAGCTGTCGGACGCGGTGAAGCGGGTCGGGCTCGGCGCGGGCCGCCCACTGCTGGCGATCAACCCGCGGGCGACGCTGAAGTACCTGCTGGATCAGCGCCGCCCGCTCTACGCCGAGGTGGCCACCGCCACGGTCGTCACCGACGGGCGGGAACCGGCGGAGATCGCCGCCGAGATCGCCGCGCTGCTCAATCGCTGACGGCGGCCGTCAGTCGCGGGCGATCCGGTCGAGCACGTCGGCCAGGCCCTTCGGCTCGCTGAGCATCGGCCAGTGGCCGGTGGGCAGCGCGTACAGCCGGCCGCCGGCCAGCCCGGCGAAGAACGGGTGGCCCTGCGCGATCATGTCCTCGACCACCTCGAGCGGGAAGGTGCTCGCCACCAGGGCCGTCGGCACCGCGCGCCCACCCGTGCGGCGGACCGGGTCGGTGGCGGCGCGCAGTGGGTGGGCGGTGGCCCGCCGCCGCAGCAGCGCGAGCGCGGCGGGGTCCAGCCCGGCCAGGTTCTGCGGGTCCTGGGCCGGGTCGAACGCGGGCGGCGGCAGCAGGTGCCCGTCGCCGATCTCGACGCGCAGCCGCTCCTGCTCCTCGGGCGGGTTGCTGTCGAACTGCGACATGCCGTCGGGCATCGGCCCGCTCTCCACGTAGACCACCCGGGCGATCCGCTCTCCGACGCGGTCCGCCGCCTGGGTCACCGGCAGCCCGCCGCCGGAGTGGCCCACCAGCACGACGTCGTGCAGGTCCTCCACCTCGATCAGCCGGACGATGTCGGTCGTGTGTGTCTCCAGGCCGACCTCCGGGCCGGCGAGGTGGGCACGCTCGGCCACCCCGGTCAGCGTCACCGGGTGGACCTCGTGGCCCTGCCCGCGCAGCGCCGCGGTCACGTCGCGCCACGCCCAACCGCCCAGCCAGAACCCCGGCACCAGTACGAACGTCGCCATCACGGCCTCCCTCTCTCGTCGTCCGCGACCACCGTACGATCGAATCCGGACGCTTTCCGCCCGCTTTCGAAGGAGTGGTCCGTGTCGCATCCCGCCGCCCGGGTGCTCGGCATGCTCGAACTGCTCCAGAGCCACCACCGGCTCACCGGGGCGGAGCTGGCCCGCCGGCTGGGGGTGGACGGGCGCACGGTGCGCCGCTACGCCGCGACCCTGGCCGAGCTGGGCATCCCGGTCGCCGCCGAGCGGGGCCGCCACGGCGGCTACCGGCTGAGTCCCGGCTACAAGCTGCCGCCGCTGATGCTCACCGACGACGAGGCCGTCGCCGTGCTGCTCGGTCTGGTCGCCGCCGAGCGGCTCGGGCTGGGCACCGAGGAGCCGGCGACCGCGACCGCGCTGGCCAAGATCCGCAGGGTGCTCCCGCCCACGCTGGGTGACCGCCTCGCGGCGGTGCAGGAGCACCTCGGCTTCACCCTGCGGCGATCGGCGCCGCAGGCCCGGCCGGCGACCGGGACGCTGCTCACCCTCGGCGCCGCCGCCCGGCACCGGAGCCGGGTACGGCTGGAGCACCGTTCCTCCTCCGGCGCGGTCACCCGCCGGGAGCTCGACCCGTACGGGCTGGTCTTCCACTCCGGCCGCTGGTACGTCACGGGCCACGACCACCTGCGCGGGGAGGTGCGCACGTTCCGGCTGGACCGGATGGGGGAGGTGCTGCCGGGGGAGGAGACCTTCACCGTCCCCGGCGGCTTCGACCCGGTCGCCCAGGTGACCCGATCGCTGGCCCGCGTCCCGTACGCCCACGACGTCGAGGTGCTGCTGGAGGCCGACCTGGCCGCCGCCCGACGCCGCCTACCGCCCACCGTGGCCGAACTGAGCGCGACCGACGGCGGCGTGCTGCTGCGCGCCCGCGCGGAGAACCTGGCCGGGATGGCCCAGATGCTCGCGGGGCTGGGCTGGCCGTTCACCGTCGTAGGCCCCGAGGCGCTGCGCGCCGAGGTCGCCGCGCACGCCCGGAGTCTGGCCGCCTGGGCGGCCCGCGTGCCCGGGTGATTCCGCCCGGAGGGCGGCCCGCGCGGCCCTGCCCGGGCACGCGATCGGGTGGCCACGAAGTGGACAGTTCCCGCCGGCGATCGGGCGGCTGCACTAGGCTGCCGGCGATGGACGAGGTGACCCGGATCCCGGTCGGCGGCGAGCGCCCGTACGACGTGCTGGTGGGACGCGACCTGCTCGACGCGCTGCCCGGGCTGCTGCCGGACGCGACGCGGGTGGCGGTGCTGCACGCGCACCCGCTGAAGGAACTGGCCGACGCGATCGGTGGGCGGCTGCGCGCGACCGGCGTCACGCCGCTGCTGATCGAGGTGCCGGACGCCGAGGCGGGCAAGCGCATCGACGTCGCGGCGACCTGCTGGGACCGGCTGGGAGAGGCCGGGTTCACCCGTACCGACGCGGTGGTGGGCGTCGGCGGCGGCGCGGTGACCGACCTGGCCGGCTTCGTCGCGGCCTGCTGGCTGCGGGGGGTGCGCTGGGTGCCGGTGGCGACGTCGCTGCTGGGCATGGTCGACGCGGCGGTGGGCGGCAAGACCGGGATCAACACCGCCGCCGGCAAGAACCTGGTGGGGGCGTTCCACCCGCCGGTCGGCGTCCTCGCCGACCTGGCGACGCTGGACAGCCTCCCGCCGGCCGACCTGACCGCGGGCCTGGCCGAGGTGGTCAAGTGCGGCTTCATCGCCGACCCGGTGATTCTCGACCTGGTGGAACGGGACCGGGCGGCGGCCACCGACCCGGCGGGCCCGGTGACCCGTGAGCTGATCGAACGTGCGATCCGGGTGAAGTCCGACGTGGTCTCGGGCGACCTGCGCGAGTCGGGCGTACGGGAGGTGCTCAACTACGGCCACACCCTGGCCCACGCCATCGAGAAGGCGGAGGGCTACCGCTGGCGGCACGGCCACGCGGTGTCGGTCGGCCTCGTCTACGCCGGTGAGCTGGCCCGGCTGGCCGGCCGGCTGGACGCCCCCACCGCCGAGCGGCACCGGCGGGTCGTGGCGGCGCTCGGCCTGCCCACCGGCTATCCGGCGGGGGCCTGGCCGGGGTTGCTGGCCACGATGCGGGTGGACAAGAAGACCCGGGGCAACCAGCTGCGCTTCGTGGTGCTGGAGGGGCTGGCCCGGCCCGCGATCCTGGAGGGGCCGGACGACGAGCTGCTGGAGGCGGCCTACCGCCAGGTGGCCGCGTGAAGGTCTACGTGCTCAACGGCCCCAACCTCGGCCGGCTCGGCATCCGGCAGCCGGACGTCTACGGGGCGACCAGCTACGCGGACCTGGTGACGCTCTGCGAATCGACCGGGCGGGAACTCGGCCTGGACGTGACGGTCCGGCAGACCGACGCCGAGCACGAGCTGCTGGGCTGGCTGCACGCCGCCGCCGACGAGGGCGCCGCCGTGGTGCTCAATCCCGCCGCCTGGTCGCACTACTCGTACGCGGTCCGGGACGCCTGCGCCATGCTGCGCGGGCCGCTGGTCGAGGTGCACATCTCCAACATCCACGCCCGCGAGGATTTCCGGCACCACTCGGTGGTGTCGGCCGTGGCCACCGGGGTGATCTGCGGACTCGGGGTGGACGGCTACCGCCTGGCCCTGCACCACCTGGCCGCCCGCAGCGCCTGACGCCCCGCCCCGCCGCCTGTCCACCGCGTGCGAAGGCGAGTGCTGCGCGCGAGCCGCGGGCCCTGCGGGAGCGGCGATTCGGTAACTGCGGCGACTGTGCAACGGCGACCCAGGGCACCGGCCGTGCAACGGCGTCCAGATCGGCTGCCGCGGAACGGTGGCTCAGGGTGGCGCTCCCCCTTGAGACGGCGGTCGCGGGACGGCGGCCGTGGGTGCCGCCGCCGTCACCTGGGCCTGTCTGCCGCCAGGGCGACTGCGCCGCGCGGCTGCCAATGACACTGAGTCACACCCCTCTGCGCTACCCACTGTAGTTGTCCGGACGCCTCACCCATCCTGCCCTTCAGACGCTTTGCTCTGCATACGAATTCGCACCATCGGATTGACCTGCGGTTTTCCTGTCGTCAGGGAAATCGTCGCCAGCTCGGAATGTCACCGACGGTTAGTGGTGCGTCGGTGGCTGCAGAGCAAAGGGCGGGAGTGGTCATCCCCTCAAGGGGGTGGGCGGATGCGGAGGGTGACGCCCCGGCGTGTGCTGTCGCCGCGGGAACCGCGTTGCCGGCCCACCGGGGAGCGCCGGGGCAGCGGCGCGACGCCTCGCGGGCGGGTGGCGGCGCGCAGTGTGCAGGTGGGAGCGCCGCGTCCGGCGGGGGAGCGGGGGCGGTGTCGGGCGGCATCGAGCGGGGCGCGGGCAGCGCCGGGCAGCGGCGTTCGGCGCAACTAGTAGACTTGCCAGGTCTGTCCGCCAATTGATGATCAAGGCAGGAAATGGCCACCACCAACGACCTGAAGAACGGCCTGGTACTCAACCTCGACGGAGAGCTTTGGGCCGTCGTCGAGTTCCAGCACGTCAAGCCCGGTAAGGGTGGTGCGTTCGTGCGTACCACGCTGAAGAACGTGCTGTCCGGCAAGGTGGTCGACAAGACCTTCAACGCGGGCACCAAGGTCGAGACCGCGACCGTGGACAAGCGCACCATGCAGTACCTCTACGCCGACGGCGAGGACTACGTCTTCATGGATCTGGAGACGTTCGACCAGATCACCGTGCCGAACGCCACGGTCGGCGACGCGGCGAACTACCTGCTGCCCGAGGCCGAGGCGACCGTGGCCACCCACGAAGGTGTGCCGCTCTACATCGAGCTGCCCACCAGCGTCGTGCTGGAGGTCACCTACACCGAGCCGGGCCTGCAGGGCGACCGGTCGACCGGCGGCAACAAGCCGGCCACCGTCGAGACCGGCGCGACCGTGCAGGTGCCGCTCTTCGTCACCACCGGCGAGAAGATCAAGGTCGACACCCGCGACGGCCGTTACCTCGGCCGCGCCTGATGGCCGAGGGTCCCAAGCAGCAGATGCCAGCGCGCCGCAAGGCGCGCAAGCGGGCGCTGGACGTGCTCTTCGAGGCCGACCTGCGGGACCGCCCGCCGGTCGAGGTGCTCGCCGGCTACATCGAGCGGATCGAGAAGCCCCGACCCGAGCACCTGGGATACGCGGTGAGCCTGGTCGAGGGCGTCGCCGCCCACCTCGACCGGATCGACGAGGTGATCGCGAGCTACGCCGAGGGGTGGACGCTGGACCGCATGCCGGCGGTCGACCGTAACCTCGCCCGGATCGCGGTCTACGAGTTGCTCTACGTCGACGAGATCGACGACGCGGTGGCCATCAGTGAGGCCGTCGAGCTGGCCCGGCAGATGTCGACCGACGACTCGCCGCGCTTCCTCAACGGCATCCTCGGCCGTATCGCCGAGTACGCCACGCGCTGACGCGGCGCACGTCACACGCCGACGTGCGTCACACCCTGCGGGTGACGGCGGCGCGGGTGCGGACGGGGAACGCGACACGTACGACAGAAAGGGCCCGTGCCGGACGGCACGGGCCCTTTCGCGTGGTCGCGGTCAGCTGGCGAAGAACGCCCGCGGGTCGGCGACCAGCACACCGTGCTCGGTGAGCCGCTCGATCAGCCCGGACGGCGAGGCGTCGTAGACGATCGCGAGCGCGCGCAGGTCGTCGGCGCGGATGGAGAGCACGCGGCCGTTGTAGTCGCCGCGCTGCTGCTGGATGGCCCGCGCGTACCGGGCGACGTAGGCCAGGTCCTCGGAGGCCTCGTCGTAGAGCCGCTCCAGGTCGAGGACGATCTTGCTGGTGGGCTCGTGGCGAACCCCGCTGCCGTCGGGCAGCAGCTCCGAGACGGGGACACGGTAGAAGTCGGCCAGCTCCGCCAGGCGCGACACCGTGACGGCGCGGTCGCCGCGCTCGTAGGAGCCGACCACCACCGCCTTCCACCGCCCGTTCGACTTCTCCTCCACACCCTGCAGGGAGAGGCCCTGCTGCTGGCGGATGGAGCGCAGGCGGGCGCCCAGAGACTTGGCGTATTCAGAGGGCATTAAACACTCCCAGTGCTGCTCGGGGTTCTCCCAGCGATCGCTACGGAGCGTGACGGTACGGGGATTGGCACAACTGGTCAAGTGGTCGTGACCTTACCGTTGGGATCACCGGGGGAGTTGTCCCCATTTCGCCGGGCTGACCAGGGGGTCAGTGGCCGGCGGCGCTCAGCGCGGTGACCACTGGTAACGTGGCGTGAAGCCCCGGTCCGGGCCGCTCGCGTCCCGGTACCGGCATCCGACGTCCTTTAACGACCCGTCCCGTGAGGCGGGGAAGGAGGTCCGCCGTGGCCTACCCACCGGCTGCCCAGTTGCCGCCGCCGCGACAACCCTCGGTGAAGGTGATCCTCGCCAGCGCCGACGTCCAGCGCGTGGTCGACCGCATCGCCCACCAGATCCTGGAGAAGACCCAGGGCGCCGAGAACACGGTGCTGCTGGGCATCCCCACCCGGGGCGCCCCCCTCGCGAGGCGGCTCGCCGCCCGGATCAGCACCTTCGAGGACGTGACCGTCCCGGTGGGCGTGCTCGACATCACCCTCTACCGCGACGACCTGCGCCGGCACGCCACCCGCGCGGTCGGCCCGACCCAGGTGCCACCCGGTGGCATCGACGGCAAGCGGGTCGTCCTCGTCGACGACGTGCTCTTCTCCGGCCGCACGGTGCGGGCCGCGCTCGACGCGCTCAACGACGTCGGGCGCCCGGCGTCGGTCCAGCTCGCGGTCCTGGTCGACCGCGGCCACCGCGAGCTGCCGATCCGCGCCGACTACGTCGGCAAGAACATCCCGACGTCCCTCGCGGAGAGCGTGAAGGTCACCCTCGCGGAGACCGACGGCACCGACGAGGTCAAGTTGTACGGGGGACACCGGTGAGCGCGAGGAGTGCAGCGCAGCGGAGCCCCGCAGTCGCGAACGAAAGGCGGCAGCGCTCGTGATCCGGCACCTGCTCTCCGGCGCCGATTTGGACGCCACCACCGCCACCGAGATCCTCGACACGGCCGCCGAGATGGCCACCGTCGCCGGCCGGGAGGTCAAGAAGCTCCCCGCGCTGCGCGGACGCACCGTGGTCAACCTCTTCTACGAGGACTCCACCCGGACCCGGATCTCGTTCGAGGCGGCGGCGAAGCGGCTCAGCGCCGACGTGATCAACTTTTCGGCCAAGGGGTCCAGCGTGACCAAGGGCGAGAGCCTGAAGGACACCGCGCTGACACTTCAGGCGATGGGGGCCGACGCGGTGGTCGTCCGGCACCCCGCCTCGGGCGCCCCGCACCGGCTGGCGGACTGGGTCGACGGCTCGGTGGTCAACGCCGGCGACGGCACCCACGAGCACCCCACCCAGGCGCTGCTCGACGCGTACACGATGCGCTCCCGGCTGGGGCGGCTGGCCGGCCTGTCGGTCGCGGTGGTCGGGGACGTCCTGCACAGCCGGGTGGCCCGCTCCAACGTCCTGCTGTTGTCCACGCTCGGCGCGAAGGTGACCCTGGTCGGGCCGCCGACGCTGATCCCCGTGCACATCGCGCAGGCCCTCGCGCCCGGCACCGACGTCTCCTACGACCTCGACGCGGTGCTGCCGCAGTCGGACGTGGTGATGATGCTGCGGGTGCAGCGCGAGCGGATGAACGACTCCTACTTCCCGTCCGCCCGCGAGTACGCCCGCCGCTACGGCCTGGACGGCCCGCGGATGCGCCGGCTGCCCGAGCACGCGATCGTCATGCATCCCGGCCCGATGAACCGGGGGATGGAGATCACGCCCGAGGTGGCCGACTCGCCCCGCTCCACCATCGTCGAACAGGTCGCCAACGGGGTCTCCGTGCGGATGGCCGTCCTCTACCTGCTGCTCGGGGGGAACAACCGGTGAGCTCGTACCTGATCTCCAACGTCAGCGTCGTCGGCGCCGCGCCGACCGACGTGCTGATCCGCGACGGCGTCGTCGCGGCCGTCGGCGCCGGGCTGACCGCCCCGGAGGCGACCGTCGTCGACGGCACCGGGCTGGTCGCCCTGCCCGGCCTGGTCGACCTGCACACCCACCTGCGCGAGCCCGGCCGGGAGGACGCCGAGACTGTCGAGTCGGGCTCCCGGGCGGCGGCGCTCGGCGGCTACACGGCGGTCTGCGCGATGGCCAACACCTCGCCGGTGGCCGACACCGCCGGCGTGGTCGAGCAGGTCTGGCGGCTCGGCCGGGAGGCCGGGCTGGTGGACGTGCAGCCGATCGGCGCGGTCACCGTCGGCCTGGCCGGCGAGCACCTCGCCGAGCTGGGCGCGATGGCGGACTCGGCGGCCCGGGTGCGGATCTTCTCCGACGACGGGCACTGCGTGGCCGACCCGAGGCTGATGCGCCGGGCGCTGGAGTACGTGAAGGCGTTCGACGGGATCATCGCCCAGCACGCCGAGGAGCCCCGGCTCACCGAGGGCGCGCAGATGCACGAGGGCGAGGTCTCGACCCGCCTCGGCCTGACCGGCTGGCCGGCGGTCGCCGAGGAGGCGATCATCGCCCGGGACGTGCTGCTCGCCGAGCACGTCGGCAGCCGCCTGCACGTGTGCCACGTCTCCACCGCCGGCAGCGTCGAGGTGCTGCGCCAGGCCAAGGCGCGCGGCATCCGGGTCACCGCGGAGGTGACTCCGCACCACCTGCTGCTGACCGACGAGCGTGCCGAGACCTACGACCCGGTCTACAAGGTCAACCCGCCGCTGCGCACCGCGACCGACATCGCCGCGCTGCGGGCGGCCCTGGTCGACGGCGTGATCGACGTCGTCGCCACCGACCACGCCCCGCACGCCGTGGAGGACAAGGAGTGCGAGTGGGCGTACGCCCGGCCGGGCATGCTCGGCCTGGAGACGGCGCTGTCGATCGCCCTCGACGTGCTCGGCCCGCAGTGGGACCTGATCGCCGAGCGGATGTCGCGCGCCCCGGCCCGCATCGCCGGGCTGGAGGAGCACGGCCTCGACCCGGCGCCCGGCGTGCCGGCGAACCTCACCCTGGTCGACCCGGCCGCCCGCCGCACCATCGAGCCGGCGGAGCTGGCCAGCCGTAGCCGCAACACCCCGTACGCCCGCATGACGCTGCCGGGTCGCATCGTGGCGACCTTCCTGCGCGGCGAGCCGACGGTCCTGGACGGAAAGGCCCTCAAGTGATCCGAGCGAGGAGTGCAGCGGAGCGGAGCCCCGCAGTCCGGATCGAAGGAGACACAGCATGACCCGCAGACATTCCGCGATCCTCGTCCTGGAGGACGGGCGGACGTTCCACGGCGAGGCGTACGGCAGTGTCGGGGAGACCTTCGGCGAGGCGGTCTTCAACACCGGCATGACCGGCTACCAGGAGACGCTGACCGACCCGTCCTACCACCGTCAGGTGGTGGTGCAGACCGCCCCGCACATCGGCAACACCGGCGTCAACGACGAGGACGACGAGTCGGGCCGGATCTGGGTCGCCGGCTACGTGGTCCGCGACCCGGCCCGCATCGGCTCGAACTGGCGGGCCACGGGCGGGCTGGAGGAGCGGCTGTCCGCCGAGGGCGTCGTCGGCATCAGCGGCGTGGACACCCGGGCGCTGACCCGGCACCTGCGCGAGCGCGGCGCGATGCGGGTCGGCATCTCCAGCGTCGAGACCGACCCCCGGGCGTTGCTGGCCCGGGTGCGGCAGGCCCCCGAGATGGTCGGCGCGGACCTGTCCGCCGAGGTCACCACGGCGCAGCCGTACGTGGTGGCGGCCGAGGGCGAGCACCGCTTCACGGTCGCCGCGCTGGACCTGGGCATCAAGCGCAACGTGCCGCGCCGGCTCGCCGCCCGTGGGGTCACCACCCACGTGCTCCCGGCCGGCTCCACCATCGACGACCTGCTCGCCACCGGCGCGGACGCGGTCTTCCTCTCGCCCGGGCCGGGTGACCCGGCCACCGCCGACGGGCCGGTGGCCCTGGCGCGGGAGGTGCTGCGCCGCGAGGTGCCGCTGTTCGGCATCTGCTTCGGCAGCCAGATCCTCGGCCGGGCGCTGGGCTTCGGCACCTACAAGCTCGGCTACGGCCACCGGGGGATCAACCAGCCGGTGCTCGACCGGGTCACCGGCAAGGTCGAGGTGACCAGCCACAACCACGGCTTCGCGGTCGAGGTCCCCGGCGCGCGCCACGGCGCGGTCGTACCCGATGCGGTGATCGAGACCGAGTTCGGCGGCGTCCAGGTCAGTCACGTCTGCCTCAATGACAACGTGGTCGAGGGGCTGCGGGCGAAGGACGTGCCCGCCTTCACCGTCCAGTACCACCCGGAGGCGGCGGCCGGTCCGCACGACGCGGACTACCTCTTCGACCGCTTCGCGGAGCTCATCGAGGGCCGGACCCACAGCGAGGGGCGCACACATGCCTAAGCGGACCGATCTGAAGCACATCCTGGTCATCGGCTCCGGGCCGATCGTGATCGGGCAGGCCTGCGAGTTCGACTACTCCGGCACCCAGGCCTGCCGGGTGCTGCGCAGCGAGGGGATCCGGGTCAGCCTGGTCAACTCGAACCCGGCGACGATCATGACGGACCCGGAGTTCGCCGACGCCACGTACGTCGAGCCGATCACCCCGGAGTTCGTCGAGCTGGTGATCGCCAAGGAGCGCCCCGACGCGATCCTGCCCACCCTCGGCGGGCAGACCGCGCTGAACACCGCCGTCGCCCTGCACGAGGCGGGCGTGCTGGAGAAGTACGGCGTGGAGCTGATCGGCGCCAACATCGAGGCGATCAACCGCGGCGAGGACCGGCAGCTGTTCAAGGACATCGTCGCCAAGGCCGGCGTACGCCTGGGGCTCGACGACCCGGCGGGCCTGGTGCCCCGCTCCCGGGTCTGCCACTCGATGGCGGAGGTCGAGGCGACGGTCGCCGAGCTGGGCCTGCCGGTGGTGATCCGGCCGTCGTTCACCATGGGCGGCCTCGGCTCCGGCATGGCGCACACCCCGGAGGACCTGGCCCGCATCGCCGGCGACGGGCTGGCCGCCAGCCCCGTGCACGAGGTGCTCATCGAGGAGAGCGTGCTCGGCTGGAAGGAGTACGAGCTCGAGCTGATGCGCGACCGGCACGACAACGTCGTGGTGGTCTGCTCGATCGAGAACGTCGACCCGATGGGCGTGCACACCGGCGACAGCGTCACCGTCGCCCCGGCGATGACGCTGACCGACCGCGAGTACCAGCGGCTGCGCGACCTGGGCATCGCGGTGCTGCGCGAGGTCGGGGTGGACACCGGCGGCTGCAACATCCAGTTCGCCGTCAACCCGGCAGACGGCCGGATCGTGGTGATCGAGATGAACCCCCGGGTGTCCCGGTCGTCGGCGTTGGCCTCGAAGGCCACCGGCTTCCCGATCGCGAAGATCGCCGCGAAGCTGGCTATCGGCTACACCCTCGACGAGATCCCCAACGACATCACCCTGAAGACCCCGGCGGCGTTCGAGCCGACCCTGGACTACGTGGTGGTGAAGATCCCCCGGTTCGCGTTCGAGAAGTTCCCGGGCGCCGACCCGGAGCTGACCACCACGATGAAGTCCGTCGGCGAGGCGATGAGCCTGGGCCGCAACTTCAGCGAGGCGCTGAACAAGGCGATGCGCTCGCTGGAGACGAAGGCGGGCGGGTTCTGGACGCTGCCCGACCCGGCCGGCGCGACGAAGGAGAATACCCTCGACGCGCTGCGGATGCCGCACGACGGACGGCTCTACACCGTCGAGCGGGCGCTGCGTCTCGGCGCCTCGATCGCCGAGGTGACCGCCGCGTCGGGCGGGATCGACCCCTGGTTCCTGGACCAGATCGCCGCCCTCGTCGAGCTGCGCGCCGAGATCGTGGACGCCCCGGTGCTCGACGCCGAGCTGCTGCGCCGGGCCAAGCGGGCCGGCGTGTCGGACCGGCAGCTGGCCGCGCTGCGCCCGGAGCTGGCCGCCGAGGACGGCGTACGGACGCTGCGGCACCGCCTCGACGTCCGCCCGGTCTACAAGACGGTGGACACCTGTGCCGCCGAGTTCGAGGCGACCACGCCCTACCACTACTCGACGTACGACCAGGAGACGGAGGTCGTGCCGTCGGCCCGGCCGAAGGTGATCATCCTGGGCTCGGGGCCGAACCGGATCGGCCAGGGCATCGAGTTCGACTACTCCTGCGTGCACGCGGTACAGGCGCTGCGAAGCGCGCCGCTCGGTGGGGCGGGCGGGGCCGGCTACGAGACGGTGATGGTCAACTGCAACCCGGAGACCGTCTCCACCGACTACGACACCGCCGACCGGCTCTACTTCGAGCCGCTCACCTTCGAGGACGTGCTGGAGGTCTGGCACGCCGAGGACTCCTCCGGCCGGGCGGCCGGCGGGCCGGGCGTGGTCGGGGTGATCGTGCAGCTCGGCGGGCAGACGCCGCTGGGCCTGGCGCAGCGGCTGAAGGACGCGGGCGTGCCGGTCGTCGGCACCTCCCCGGAGTCGATCCACCTGGCCGAGGAGCGGGGCGCGTTCGGCGCGGTGCTGGCCCGGGCCGGGCTGCGCGCCCCGGCGCACGGCATGGCGACCTCGTACGACGAGGCGAAGGCCATCGCCGACGAGATCGGCTACCCGGTGCTGGTGCGTCCGTCGTACGTGCTCGGCGGGCGGGGCATGGAGATCGTCTACGACGACGCCACGCTGCGCGACTACATCGGGCGGGCCACCGAGATCTCCCCGGACCACCCGGTGCTGGTCGACCGCTTCCTCGACGACGCCATCGAGATCGACGTGGACGCGCTCTGCGACGCCGACGGCGAGGTCTACCTCGGCGGGGTGATGGAGCACATCGAGGAGGCCGGCATCCACTCCGGCGACTCGTCCTGCGCGCTGCCGCCGATCACCCTGGCGGGCTCGCACGTGGCCCAGGTGCGCCGCTACACGGAGGCCATCGCCCGGGGCGTCGGGGTGCGCGGCCTGCTCAACGTGCAGTACGCCCTGAAGGACGACATGCTCTACGTGCTGGAGGCGAACCCCCGCGCGTCCCGCACGGTGCCCTTCGTCTCCAAGGCCACGGCGGTGCCGCTGGCGAAGGCGGCGGCCCGCATCGCGCTGGGCGCCACCATCGCCGAGCTGCGCGCCGAGGGGCTGCTCCCGGCGAGCGGGGACGGCGGTTCGCTGCCGGCCGGCGTCCCGATCGCGGTCAAGGAGGCGGTGCTGCCGTTCAAGCGCTTCCGCACGCCCACCGGCAAGGGCGTGGACTCGCTGCTCGGCCCGGAGATGAAGTCCACCGGCGAGGTGATGGGCATCGACACCGCCTTCGGGCACGCCTTCGCCAAGTCGCAGTCGGCCGCGTACGGCTCGCTGCCGACCAGCGGGAAGATCTTCGTCTCGGTCGCCAACCGCGACAAGCGCGGCATGATCTTCCCGATCATGCGCCTGGCCGACCTCGGCTTCGAGATCGTGGCGACCACCGGCACGGCGGAGGTGCTGCGCAGGCACGGCATCGCCTGCGAGCAGATCCGCAAGCACTACGAGTCCGGCGGGGGCGAGGACGCGGTGTCGCTGATCCTGGGCGGCGACGTGGCGCTGGTGATCAACACCCCGCAGGGCTCGGGGGCGAGCGCCCGCTCCGACGGCTACGAGATCCGCAGCGCCGCCGTCACGGCGGACATCCCGTGCATCACCACGGTGCCGGGCGCGGCGGCGGCGGTGATGGGCATCGAGGCGCGGATGCGGGGCGACATGCAGGTGCGTCCGCTCCAGGAACTGCACGCCGCCCTGCGGGCCGCGCAGTGACCGGCCGCCCCCGCCCGTACGCGTCGATCATGAGGTTGTTGTCGGCCGGCACGGCGGGTCGCGGCGACGACTTCATGATCGACGGGGGTGGTCGGTCGTGATGTTCGAGCGTGCCGTGCGGCCGGGGCTGTTCCGGATCGCAGGCGGCGACGCCGAGGCCGCGCACGAGTGGACGCTGCGTCGGCTGGCGGGGCTGTCCCGCCGGCCGGCGGCGCTGGCGGTGCTGCGGGCCCGCTACGCCGTCCGGGCGCCGCGCACCGTGTTCGGCGTCGAGTTCCCCAATCCGGTCGGGCTCGCCGCCGGGATGGACAAGGACGGCGCGGCCCTGCCGGCCTGGCCGGCGCTGGGCTTCGGCTTCGTCGAGGTCGGCACGGTCACCGCGCACCCGCAGCCGGGCAACCCCCGACCCCGGCTGTTCCGGCTGCGCGACAGCGAGGCCGTGGTGAACCGGATGGGCTTCAACAACGCCGGCGCGCAGGCCCTGGCGGCGCGGCTGGCGGCGCTGCCCCGCCCGCTCGGGGTGCCGCTGGGCATCTCGCTGGGCAAGTCAAAGGTGACCCCGCTGGACGAGGCGGTGCAGGACTACCTCGCCTCGTACCGGGCGCTGCGCGCGCACGGCGACTACTTCGCGGTCAACGTCTCCTCGCCGAACACCCCGGGCCTGCGCTCGTTGCAGGACCGGGCGCACCTGGACGCCATCCTGGCGGCGCTGGTGGGGGAGAAGCCGGTGCTGGTGAAGATCGCCCCGGACCTCACCGAGCCGGCGATCGCCGAGCTGCTGGAGGTCTGCCTGGCCCGGGGCGCCGCCGGGGTGATCGCCACCAACACCACGCTGGCCCGCGACGGTCTCGCCCCGGCGGACCGGGCGCGCGGCGCGGAGACCGGCGGGCTGTCCGGTCGCCCGCTCGCCGACCGTGCCCGCCAGGTGGTCGCCTTCGTGCATCGCGAGGCCGGCGGCCGGCTGCCGGTGATCGGCGTCGGGGGCATCGTGGACCCGGACGCGGCGGCCCGGATGTTCGACGCCGGCGCCGCCCTGGTGCAGCTCTACACCGGCTTCATCTACCGCGGCCCGGCCCTGGTCCGCGCCGCCGCCCGCGCCGCGGGGTCGAACGGGTGACACCCGAGGAGATCCTGGCCGCCGACCGGGCGCACGTCTGGCACCCGTACGCGGCCCTGCCGCCGGCCAGCGCGCCCTACGTGGTCGAGGGCGCCCGGGGCGTGCGGCTGCGGCTGGCCGACGGCCGGGAGCTGGTCGACGGGATGTCGTCGTGGTGGGCGGCGATCCACGGCTACCGGCACCCGGTGCTCGATGCGGCGGTGACCGACCAGCTCGGCCGGATGAGCCACGTGATGTTCGGCGGGCTCACCCACGCCCCCGCGGTCCGCCTGGCGAGCACCCTGGTCGAGCTGGCCCCGGAGGGGCTGGAGCACGTCTTCCTGGCCGACTCCGGCTCGGTCGCCGTCGAGGTGGCGGTCAAGATGTGCCTGCAGTACCAGCGCGCCACCGGCCGGCCGCAGCGGCGCCGGCTGGGCACCTGGCGGGGCGGCTACCACGGCGACACGTTCCACCCGATGAGCGTCTGCGACCCCGAGGGCGGCATGCACCACCTCTGGGGCGACGTGCTGCCCCGGCAGGTCTTCGCCCCCGTGCCGCCCGGCGGTTTCGACACCCCGCCCGACGCGGCCTACGAGGCCGCCCTGGTCGAGGCGGTCGAGCGGCACGCCCACGAGCTGGCCGCCGTGATCGTGGAGCCGGTGGTCCAGGGCGCCGGTGGCATGCGCTTCCACCACCCGCACTACCTGCGGGTGCTGCGCGAGGTGACCCGGGCGCACGGGGTGCTGCTGATCTTCGACGAGATCGCCACCGGCTTCGGCCGCACGGGCACCATGTTCGCCGCGGAGCACGCCGGGGTCGTGCCCGACGTGATGTGCGTCGGCAAGGCGCTCACCGGCGGGTACCTGACGCTGGCCGCCGCGCTCTGCACGGCGGAGGTCGCCCGGGGCATCTCCGCCGACGGCGTGCTGGCGCACGGCCCGACGTTCATGGGCAACCCGCTGGCGTGCGCGGTCGCCAACGCCTCCCTCGGCCTGCTGCGGGCCGGGGACTGGGCGGGGCAGGTGGCGAGGGTGGGGGCGGGCCTGCGGGCCGGCCTGGAGCCGTTGCGCGGCGCGCCGGGGGTGGCCGACGTCCGGGTGCTCGGCGCGATCGGCGTCGTCCAGCTCGACCACGAGGTGGACCTGCCCGCCGCCACCGCCGCCGCGGTCGCCCGGGGGGTCTGGCTGCGGCCGTTCCGCGACCTGGTCTACACCATGCCGCCGTACGTCACCGACGACGCCGACCTGGCCCGGATCGCCGCCGGGGTCGCCGCCGCGGTGCGCGCCGGCTGAGCCGCCGGTCACGGTCCGGCGGCCGTACGCGGACGGCGCGCGCCGCCCGCGACAGGAGCGTGCCCCGGCGGCGGACGCCCCGGGGCGCCGAGGAGAGGGAGAGAACCGGATGGAGAGCTTCGGCGCCCGCCTGCACCGGGCCGTCACCGAGCGGGGACCGCTCTGCGTCGGCATCGACCCGCACCCAGGGCTGCTGGCCCGTTGGGGGCTCGATGACGACGTCCGGGGCCTTGACCGGTTCGCCCGGACGGTCACGGAAGCCCTTGGTGACCGGGTCGCGGTGGTCAAGCCCCAGTCGGCCTTTTTCGAGCGGTTCGGCTCGAAGGGCATGGAGATTCTTGAGTCAACTATCCGACAGTTACGCGAGGCCGGCTCGCTCGTTCTGCTTGACGTCAAGCGCGGTGACATCGGCTCGACGGTCGCCGCGTACGCCTCCGCGTACCTCGATCCATCCAGCCCGGTCCATGTGGACGCGGTGACCGCGAGCCCGTACCTCGGTGTCGGCGCGCTCGCGCCGATGTTCGAACTGGCTGCCGAGCACGGCGGCGGGGTCTTCGTGCTGGCGCTCACCTCCAACCCCGAGGGCGCCGCCGTGCAGCGCGCCCGCACCGCCGACGGGCGCACCGTCGCGCAGACCGTCATCGACGAGATTTCCCAGCTCAACGCGGGTGCGCAGCCGCTCGGCAGCGTCGGATTGGTGGTCGGCGCGACCATCGGTGACACCGGTCACGACCTCTCCGCAGTGAACGGTCCACTGCTCGCCCCGGGCCTCGGGGCGCAGGGCGCGACCGCGGCGGATCTGCGCGTCGTCTTCGGCTCCGCCCTGCCCGCGGTGCTGCCCTCGTACTCGCGCGAGGTGCTGGGCGCGGGCCCGGATCCGGACGCGCTGCGCGCCGCCGCCGACCGGGCGCTGACCGACTGTCGGGCCGCCCTCGCCACTGGTGACTGACTGACGGCTCGGTCACCTTTGTAAAGATCATCGCGCGTCCACGTTGCCGAATGCGCCGACGAACGCTAGTTTTCCCCGCGCTGGGAACCACGGACCCCTTGGTTCACAGCGACACCACGTTTCACAGATGCGGCGGTGCGTCCCGCCCGTCGCTATAGGGACCTGAGGAGAACTGGTGCCGCTCCCGTCACTGACCCCCGAACAGCGTGCTGCCGCGCTGGAGAAGGCCGCGGAGATCCGCAAGGCCCGTGCTGAGCTGAAGGAGCAGCTCAAGCAGGGCAAGACCACCCTCGGAGCCGTCCTCGAGCGTGCCGAGTCCGACGACGTCGTCGGCAAGCTCAAGGTCTCCGCCGTACTGCAGGCGATGCCGGGTATCGGCAAGATCCGGGCCACCCAGATCATGGAGAAGCTCAAGATCGCCGACAGCCGTCGCCTGCGTGGCCTCGGCGAGCAGCAGCGCAAGGCACTGCTTGGGGAGTTCGCCGCCAACTGAGGCTGGCTGCGTGTAGAAACAAGCAGTGAGCACGGATGACGAGGCGCGCCCGGCGGCTCGGCTCACTGTCCTGACGGGGCCTTCGGGCTCCGGCACGGAGAGTGTCGTCGAGCGCGTCCGGGCGCGTTCTCCATCCGTCTGGGTCCCGGTGCCGGCCACCACGCGCCCGCGCCGGGAGCGCGAGCTGGACGGCGTCGACCGGCTCTTCCTGACCCCCGCCGAGTTCGACCGGATGGTCGCCGCCGGGGAGCTGCTGGAGTGGAGCCGGGCCGGGCCCCACCGGCGTGGCACCCCCCTCGCGCCGCTGCGGTCGCGGCTCGCCGCCGGGCAACCGGTGCTGATCGGCCTCGACCTCCCCGGCGCGCTGCTGGTCCGGGCGGTACTGCCCGACGCCCGGCTGGTGCTGCTGCACCCGCCGGGGAACATCCCCGCGCAGGCCACGCCGGCCGCCTTCGAACACACCCTCGCGCACGACCTCACCGGGCGGGTCGTCGACGAGCTGGTAGGCTTGTCCGGTTCTTCTTTCCTGGCTCCGGCGCCACCGCCCGTACGGGGTGGACCGCCAGCACCGCCGCGCGCGGTGCGATAGACGCAGAGGTTAATTCGTGGGATCCATCGCAAACCCCGAAGGCATCACCAACCCGCCGATCGACGAGCTTCTCGAGAAGACGACCTCGAAGTACGCGCTGGTGATCTTCGCCGCCAAGCGTGCGCGCCAGGTCAACGCCTACTACAGCCAGCTCGGCGAGGGCCTGCTGGAATACGTCGGCCCCCTGGTCGAGACCACGCCGCAGGAGAAGCCCCTCTCCATCGCCATGCGTGAGATCAACGCGGGCCTGCTCACCGCCGAGCCGACCGACCAGCCGTAACCCGCCGCGCGTCGATGTCCCCCCGGATCGTCCTCGGGGTCGGCGGTGGCATCGCGGCCTACAAGGCGTGTGAGCTGCTGCGACTCTTCACCGAGTCGGGCCACCAGGTCCGGGTCGTGCCGACCGCCTCGGCGTTGCGCTTCGTCGGCGCCCCGACCTGGGCGGCGCTCTCCGGCCAGCCCGTCGCCGACGACGTCTGGTCGGACGTGCACGAGGTGCCGCACGTCCGGCTCGGTCAGCAGGCCGACCTGGTGGTGGTCGCGCCGGCCACCGCCGACCTGCTGGCCAAGGCCGCCCACGGCCTCGCCGACGACCTGCTCACCAACACGCTGCTGACGGCCCGCTGCCCGGTCGTGCTGGCCCCGGCCATGCACACCGAGATGTGGGAGCACCCGGCCACCGTCGCCAACGTCGCGACCCTGCGCGCCCGGGGCATACGCGTCGTCGAGCCCGCCGTCGGCCGGCTCACCGGGGCCGACACCGGCAAGGGCCGGCTGCCCGACCCGGCGGAGATCTTCGCGGTCGCCCGCCGGGCCCTCGCCAGGGGCGTCGGAGCCCCCGCCGACCTGGCCGGACGGCACGTGGTGGTGACCGCCGGCGGCACCCGCGAGCCCCTCGACCCGGTCCGCTTCCTGGGTAACCGCTCCTCGGGCAAGCAGGGCTACGCGTTCGCCCGCTGCGCGGTGGCCCGGGGCGCCCGGGTCACCCTGATCTCGGCCAACGTCTCGCTGCCCGATCCCGCCGGCGTCGACCTGGTCCGGGTCGGCACCACCGGCGAGCTGCGCGACGCGACGCTGGCGGCGGCGGCCGAGGCCGACGCGGTGGTGATGGCGGCGGCTCCGGCCGATTTCCGTCCCGCGACGTACGCGACTGGCAAAATCAAGAAGTCGGACGACGGCAGCGCGCCCACCATCGAGCTCGTCACCAACCCGGACATCGCGGCCGAGCTGGGCCGACGCCGGCGCCCGGAACAGGTGCTGGTGGTGTTCGCCGCAGAGACCGGCGACGCCGAGGCCAACGGCCGGGCCAAGCTCGCCCGCAAGCGGGCGGACCTCGTCGTGATCAACGAGGTCGGGTCCGACAAGGTCTTCGGCGCCGAGACCAACGCGGCGACGGTCATCGGCGCGGACGGTTCGGTCAGCCGGATGCCCGAGCGGTCCAAGGAGGACCTCGCCGACGGTGTCTGGGACCTCGTGGTCGCCCGGTTGCCCGGCCGTTCCTGACGGCTGGAACCGGACGTGACCGAGGGGGCCAGGCTCTGCCGCGGATGACTACACTGCCGCGGAACGACTTCCACAATTTAGGAGTGCCGTGACACGCCGCCTCTTCACTTCCGAATCGGTCACGGAAGGCCACCCGGACAAGATCGCTGACCAGATCAGCGACGGCATCCTCGATGCCCTGCTCGCCGAGGATCCGCGCAGCCGCGTCGCCGTGGAGACCCTGATCACCACCGGTCAGGTGCACATCGCGGGCGAGGTGACCACCAAGGCGTACGCCGACATCCCGACCATCGTCCGGCGGACCATCCTCGACATCGGCTACGACTCGTCGAAGAAGGGCTTCGACGGCGCCTCGTGCGGCGTCAGCGTCTCCATCGGCGCCCAGTCGGAGGACATCGCGCAGGGCGTCGACAACGCCTTCGAGCTGCGTACCGGTGCGTCCGAGAGCGCGCTGGACGCGCAGGGCGCCGGCGACCAGGGCATGATGTTCGGCTTCGCCTGCTCCGAGACGCCGGAGCTGATGCCGCTGCCGATCGCCCTCGCGCACCGGCTGGCCCGGCGGCTGTCCCAGGTCCGCAAGGACGGCACGATCCCGTACCTGCGCCCCGACGGCAAGACCCAGGTCACGATCGAGTACGAGGGACTGCGCCCCGTCCGGCTCAACACGGTGGTCGTCTCCAGCCAGCACGCCGCCGACATCTCGCTGGACTCGCTGCTCACCCCCGACGTGCGCGAGCACGTCATCGGCCCCGAGCTGGAGGGCCTCGGGCTCGACACCGAGGGCTACCGGCTGCTGGTCAACCCGACCGGCCGGTTCGAGATCGGCGGGCCGATGGGCGACGCCGGCCTGACCGGCCGCAAGATCATCGTTGACACCTACGGCGGCTACGCCCGGCACGGCGGCGGCGCGTTCTCCGGCAAGGACCCGTCGAAGGTGGACCGCTCGGCGGCGTACGCGACGCGCTGGGTGGCCAAGAACGTGGTCGCCGCCGGCCTGGCCGAGCGGTGCGAGGTGCAGGTCGCGTACGCGATCGGCAAGGCCCACCCGGTCAGCCTCTTCGTCGAGACGTTCGGCACCGAGACCGTGCCGGTCGCCTCGATCGAGAAGGCCGTCTCCGAGGTCTTCGACCTGCGCCCGGCCGCCATCATCCGGGACCTCAACCTGCTCCGCCCGATCTACCAGCAGACCGCCGCCTACGGCCACTTCGGCCGGGAGCTGCCGGAGCTGACCTGGGAGAGCACCGACCGGGCCGCCGACCTCAAGTCGGCCGCGGGAGCCTGACCGGCACCAGGCGCAGCGACCGGCGACCCGCGGACGGGTCGCCGGTCGCTCGTGTCTGCGTCGACGTCCCCCTGGCCCACCTGGACCGCCCCTTCGACTACCTCGTGCCGGCCGAGCTGGACGCCGACGCCGTCCCCGGCGTGCGCGTGAAGGTCCGCTTCGCCGGTCAGCTCGTCGACGGCTGGCTGCTGGAGCGGGCCGACGACTCGGGGCACACCGGCCGGCTGGCGTACCTGGAGAAGGTCGTCTCGCCCGAGCCGGTCCTCGCGCCGGAGGTCGCCCGGCTGGCCCGGACGGTTGCGGACCGCTACGCCGGCAGCCTCGCCGACGTGCTCCGCCTCGCCGTCCCGCCCCGGCACGCCCGGGTGGAGAAGGACGTGCGCGCCCGCGCCGCCGCAGACGGCCCCGGTCCCGACGCGCCGGACGGGCCCGGTGCCGACGGGTGGCCGGACTATCCCGCCGGGCCGGCCCTGCTCCGGGCGCTCGCCGACGGGCGGGCACCCCGGGCGGTCTGGTCGGCGCTGCCCGGGGAGGACTGGCCCGCCCGGTACGCCGAGGCCGTCGCCGCCACCGTGGCCGGCGGCCGGGGCGCGGTGCTGGTCGTCGCCGACAACCGCGACCTGGACCGCCTCGACGCCGCCCTGCACGACGCCCTGGGCCCCGGGCGGCACGTCAGCCTCTCCGCCGCGCTCGGTCCCGCCCGGCGCTACCGGGCCTTCCTGGCCGCCCGGCGCGGCGACGTGGCGGTGGTCGTCGGCACCAGGGCCGCGATGTTCGCCCCGGTCGCCCGCCTCGGGCTGGTGGCGATCTGGGACGACGGCGACGACCTGCACGCCGAGCCCCGGGCCCCGTACCCGCACGCCCGGGAGGTGCTGCTCACCCGCGCCCAGCTCGCCGACGCCGCCGCCATCGTCGGCGGGTACACCCGCACCGCCGAGGCGCAGCTGCTGGTGGAGACCGGCTGGGCCCGCGAGGTGGTGGCCGACCGGGCGACCGTACGGGCCCGGATGCCGGCGATCGCACCCACCGGCGACGACCCGCAACTGGCCCGGGACCCCGGGGCGGCCACCGCCCGGCTGCCCAGCCTGGCCTGGACCACCGCCCGGGAGGCGCTGCGGGCCGACCTGCCGGTGCTGGTCCAGGTGCCCCGCCGCGGCTACCTGCCCTCGGTGGCCTGCGCCGAGTGCCGCACCCCGGCGCGGTGCCCGCACTGCGCCGGGCCGCTCGCGCTGCCGTCGGCCGAGGGCACCCCCGCCTGCCGCTGGTGCGGGCGGGTCGCCGCCGCGTACGCCTGCCCGGAGTGCGGCGGGCGGCGGCTGCGCGCCTCCGTCACCGGCGCCCGGCGCACGGCCGAGGAACTGGGCCGGGCCTTTCCCGGCGTGCCGGTGCGCACCTCCGGGCGGGAGGAGGTGCTGGCCACGGTCCCGGGCGGCGCCGGCCTGGTCATCGCCACCCCCGGCGCCGAACCGGTCGCCGAGGGCGGCTTCGGGGCGGTGCTGCTGCTCGACTCGTGGGCCCTGCTCACCAGGGCCGACCTGCGGGCGGGTGAGGAGGCGCTGCGCCGCTGGCTGGCGGCCGCCGCGCTGGCCCGCCCCGCCGCCGCCGGCGGCCGGGTCGTGGTGGTCGCCGACGGGGCGCTGGCCCCCGTGCAGGCGCTGCTGCGCTGGGACGCGGGCTGGTTCGCCGCCCGGGAGCTGGCCGAACGGCGCGAGCTGGGCTTCCCGCCGGCGGTGCGGATGGCGAGCGTGACCGGCGCGCCCGCCGCGGTGGCCGACCTGCTGGCCGAGGCCCGGCTGCCGGCGGAGGCGGAGCTGCTCGGGCCGGTGCCGGCCGACGGGGAACGGGAGCGGATGCTGGTGCGGGTGCCCCGGGCCTGGGCCGCCGCGCTGGCCGACGCGCTGCACTCGGCGGCCGGGGTGCGGGCCGCCCGCAAGGCCGTCGACCCGGTCCGTCTCCAGGTCGATCCGCTGGCCCTCTTCTGACCGGTGGACGCGGTGCCCGACCGCCCGACCTGGCCCGTCGTCGCACGCCGTGTCCGGCGGGGCGTCGCCGCGCGGGTGATAGCATCGCCCGTCATGCCCGGGCGTACGACGGCTCCAGGTCGCGGCGCGGCGCCGCAGGTGCCGAGCCGGGGCCGTCGCGGGCTCGCGCGACGATGGCGGGAGCGCGTCGGTCCGGCGCGATGTCGATGATGCCAAACAGCCGGTGAGCAGGGGTGGACCAGTCGTGACCGTTCGTCAGTCGATCGTCTTCAATGGTGACCTCGGCAGCGGCAAGAGCACCGTCTCCGTGAAGATCGCCGAGCGGCTCGGCCTGCGCCGGGTCAGCGTCGGCGACCTCTACCGGCAGATGGCGCAGGAGCGGCAGATGACCGCCCTCCAGCTCAACCTGCACGCGGAGCTGGACCAGGCCGTCGACGGCTACGTCGACCAGCTCCAGCGCGACATCGCGGCCTCGGGCGAGCGGCTGGTCATGGACTCCCGGCTGGCCTGGCACTTCTTCACCGACGCGCTCAAGGTGCACATGATCACCGAGCCGGGCGAGGCGGCCCGCCGGGTGCTGGACCGCCCCTCCGGCCCGGCCGAGAGCTACGCCTCGATGGAGGAGGCCAAGGCCAAGCTGCGCGAGCGCAGCGAGAGCGAGCGGGGCCGGTTCATCGTCCGCTACGGCGTGGACAAGGCCCGGCTGCGCAACTACGACCTGGTCTGCGACACCACCCGTGCCTCGGCCGCCGAGGTCATCGAGCACATCATCGACGCGTACGAGGGCCGGCTGTGCGCGGACGTGCTGCGCGACGCGCCGCCGCTGCTGCTGCTCGACCCGGCCCGCGTCTACCCGACCGAGGACATCGCCCACCTGCGCGACCTGTGGGACTCGGAGTTCGTCGGCGAGGTGGCCGCCGCCGGCGACGAGGCGCTGGATCCCCTGCGGATCGGCTACACCGGCGAGTACTTCTTCGTCGTCGACGGGCACCGCCGCCTCAGCGCCGCCCTGCAGAGCGGCTTCCACCTGGTGCCGGCGCTGCTCGTCGCCGAGGTGGACGAGCCGGTGGTCGGCGGGATGAGCGCGGTGGACTACTTCGCCGCCCAGGCGCGCCCCGGCCTGATCCACGACTGGGAGGCCGCCCACTCCATCGAGCTGCCGCTGCCCGAGCACGCCCTGCTCGGCGGCGACGCGGTCCTGGCCGGGGAGCCGGGCACCGGCGTCTGAGCCCCCGCGCCACCCCGCGCCACCCCGCGCCGCCCCGGGTGGGGAGGTGGGTGCCGGCGCCCGTGCCCCGCCCGCGCCGCACAGGACAGCCGGATGCGGCCGTCGGGGGCATGATGGGTCTCTCGGCTACGGACGGGAGGCCGACCATGGACGCCGCCGACACCGTCGCGCTGCTCATGTCGCCGCAGGGCCGGATCGACCCCTACCCGGCGTACGAGCGGCTGCGCGCCTTCGGGCCGGTGGTCCAGGCCGGCCCGGCCATGTTCGCGGTGACCGGTTACGCCGAGGCCGACGAGTTGCTCCGCGATCCCCGGCTCGGGGTGCTCGACGACGCGCTGCGCGACCGGTTCCTGCCTGGCTGGCGGGACAGCCCCGCCATCGCGTCGATCTCCCGGTCGATGCTGCGCACCAACCCGCCCGACCACAGCCGGATGCGCCGGCTCGCGGCGGGCGCCTTCACCCCGCGCCGGATCGCCGCGATGCGCGACGTGGTGGCGGCCCAGGCCGACGAGCTGATCGACGCCATGCTGCGGCGGGGCGACGGCGGCGAGCCCGTCGACTTCCTGGCCGAGTTCGCCTACCCGCTGCCGGTCGGGGTGATCTGCGCGCTGCTCGGCGTACCGGCGGCAGACCGGCCGCTGTTCCGGCGCTGGGCGGCCGACCTGACCGGGGTGCTGGAGCCGGTGATCACGCCGGAGGAGCTGGCCGTGGCCGACCGGGGCGCGGTCGAGCTGCGCGACTACTTCGCCGAGCTGGTCGCGGCCCGTCGGCGCGCCCCGGCCGACGACCTGACCACCGCGCTGGTGCGGGTGCACGACACCGACGGCGAGCGGCTCTCCGGCGACGAGCTGCTGGCCAACCTGGTGGTGCTGCTGGTCGCCGGCTTCGAGACGACCACCAACCTGCTCGGCAACGGCCTGGCGGTGCTGCTGGCGCACCCGCGCGCGGCCGACGCGTTGCGCGGGCACCCGCAGCTCGCCCCGGCGTACGTCGAGGAGCTGCTCCGCTACGACCCGCCGGTGCAGCTCACCACCCGGCTGGCCAGCGCGCCGGTCACCGTGGGCGGCGTCGAGGTGCCCACCGACGGCTGGGTGCTGCTGCTGCTCGCCGCCGCCAACCGGGACCCCCGGCGCTACCCCGAGCCGGAGCGCTTCGACCCGTGGCGGGCCCAGAGCCACCCGCTGTCCTTCGGCGCCGGCCCGCACTTCTGCCTCGGCGCCGGCCTCGCCCGGCTGGAGGCGCAGGTCGCCTTCCCACAGCTGCTGCGCCGGCTGCCCGGGCTGGCCCTCGTCGCCCCGCCGCGGCACCGGTCCAGGCTGGTCCTGCGCGGCTACGAGAGCCTGCCGGTGACCATCGACACCCCGCCGCCCGCGCCGCGTGACGGTACGCCGGCCGGGGCGGCCGGCGGCACTCCGTAGACTGGTACGGCAGCAGTCCGCCCGCCGAAGGAGCAATGCCGAGTGACCGTCCAGCCCATCCGTCTGTTCGGAGATCCGGTGCTGCGCACGCCGGCCGACCCGGTGGTCGACTTCGACGTCGAGCTGCGCAAGCTCATCGCCGACCTGACCGACACGATGCGTGAGCAGAACGGCGCCGGCCTCGCCGCGCCGCAGCTCGGTGTGGGCCTGCGGGTGTTCACCTTCGACGTCGACGACGTGGTCGGCCACCTGGTCAACCCGGTGCTGGAGTTTCCCGACGCCGAGGAGCAGGACGGCCCCGAGGGCTGCCTGTCCATCCCCGGGCTCTACTTCGACACCAAGCGCCGGCAGAACGTGGTCGCCAAGGGCTTCAACGGCTACGGCGACCCGATGCAGATCGTCGGCACCGGCCTGATGGCGCGCTGCGTGCAGCACGAGACCGACCACCTCGACGGGGTGCTCTTCGTGGACCGGCTGGACCCGGCCGGACGCAAGGAGGCGATGAAGGCGATCCGCCAGGCGGAGTGGTACGACCCGGGCGCCCCGCCGACGGTCAAGCTCAACCCGCACGCCTCCGGCAGCCCCTTCGGCCTGGGTCGGTGAGCCCGTGCGCGTGATCTTCGCCGGCACGCCGGCCGTCGCCGTCCCCGCCCTGGCCGCCGTGGCGGCCTCCCGGCACGAACTCGTCGCCGTGGTCACCCGGCCGGACGCCCCCGCGGGGCGCGGTCGCGGGCTGGCCCGTTCCCCGGTGGGGGCGTGGGCCGACGAGCACGGGGTCGAGGTGCTGACCCCCGCCCGGCCGCGCGAGCCGGAGTTCCAGGACCGGCTGCGCGAGCTGGCCCCCGACTGCGTCCCCGTGGTCGCCTACGGTGCGCTGGTGCCGCCGGCGGCCCTGGAGATCCCCCGCCACGGGTGGATCAACCTGCACTTCTCGCTGCTGCCCGCCTGGCGCGGTGCCGCGCCCGTGCAGCACGCCGTGCTGCACGGCGACGAGCTGACCGGGGCGAGCGTGTTCCAACTGGAGGAGGGGCTGGACACCGGCCCGGTCTACGGCACGCTGACGGACGAGATCCGTCCCGCCGACACGTCCGGCGACCTGCTGGAGCGGCTGGCGCACTCCGGCGCCGGCCTGCTGGTGGCTGTCCTCGACGCGATCGACGACGGCACCGCCCGGGCCGAGCCGCAGCCCGCCGACGGGGTGTCGCTGGCGCCGAAGCTGACCGTGGAGGATGCCCGGGTGCGCTGGTCCGACCCCGCCTTCGCGGTCGACCGGCGGGTGCGGGCCTGCACCCCGGCGCCCGGCCCGTGGACGACGTTCCGGGGCGAGCGCGTCAAGCTGGGCCCGGTCACCCCGGTGCCCGACGGCCCGGAGCTGAAGCCGGGTGAGCTGCTGGTGGAGAAGTCGCGGGTGCTGGCCGGCACGGCGACCACCCCGGTGCGGCTCGGCGAGGTCCGGGCGGCGGGCAAGCGGGCGATGCCGGCGACCGACTGGGCGCGGGGCGTCCGGGTCGCCGCGGGGGAGGAGCTCGCGTGACCGGCCCATCGGAACGGCCCTCGGGTGACCGCTTCGCCGCCGAGCGACGCGACGAGCGCTTCGACGGTGGACGACGCGACGAGCGGTCCGGCGGGCGCGACCAGCGTCCCTCGGGCGGCCAGCGTGGCGAGCGGCCGGCGCGGGGCGGCCCGTGGGGCGCCCGGTCCGGCGGTGACCGCCGTGACGGCGGCCGGCGCCCCATGGCCCGGCCGACGGTGGACCTGCCGCGCCAGGTGGCCTACGAGGCGGTCGCGGCGGTGCACCGCGACGACGCGTACGCCAACCTGGTGCTCCCGTCGCTGCTGCGCGACGCGGGACTGGTCGGCCGCGACGCCGCCTTCGCCACCGAGCTGACCTACGGCACGCTGCGCCGCCTCGGCACCCTCGACGCCATCCTCGGCGACGCCGCCGGGCGCGACGTGCAGCGCATCGACCCGCCGGTACGCGACGCGCTGCGGCTGGGTGCCTACCAGCTCCTGCACACGCGGGTGCCGGCGCACGCCGCGGTCTCCTCGACCGTCGACCTGGTCAAGTCGGTGGGTGCCGGCGCGACGGGCTTCGCCAACGCGGTGCTGCGCGAGGTCGCCGGCCGGGACGCCGACGCCTGGGTGGCCAAGCTGGCCCCGTCGGCCGAGAGCGATCCGATCGGGCACCTCGCCCTGACGTACAGCCATCCGCAGTGGATCGTGCGGGCCTTCGCCGAGGCGCTCGGTGGCGACCTCGGCGAGACGACCCGGCTGCTGATCGAGGACAACGAGCGTCCGCCCGTGCACCTGTGCGCGCGGCCCGGGCTGGCCGACCCGGCGGAGCTGGCCGACGAGGTCGGCGGCGCACCGGGGGCCTTCTCGCCGTACGCCGTCTATCTCTCCGGCGGGGCGCCCGGCGACGTGCCGGCGCTCGCGCAGGGCCGTGCCCACGTGCAGGACGAGGGCTCCCAACTGGTGGCCAACGCCCTCGCGGTGGCTCCGCTCGACGGCCCGGACGGGCGCTGGCTGGACCTGTGCGCCGGCCCGGGCGGCAAGTCCGGCCTGCTCGGCGCCCTCGCCGCCCAGCGCGACGCGCGACTGACCGCGGTCGAGGTCTCCGAGCACCGGGCCCGGCTGGTCGAGCAGGCCACCCGGGGCCTGCCGGTGACCGTGCTGCACACCGACGGCCGCACCGTCGGCGCGGACCCGAAGCTGCCGGAGGGACACTTCGACCGGGTGCTCGTCGACGCGCCCTGCACGGGGCTGGGGTCGCTGCGCCGCCGGCCGGAGTCCCGGTGGCGGCGCCAGCCCTCGGACCTGCCGCCGCTGACCCGGTTGCAGCGCGAGCTGCTGGCCGCGGCGCTGCGCGCGGCCCGTCCGGGCGGGCTGGTCGCCTACGTGACGTGCTCCCCGCACACGGTGGAGACGCACGTGACGGTGACCGAGGCGGCCCGCCGCTCCGGGGTGCCCGTCGACTTCGTCGACGCCCGGCCGCTGCTGCCGGCGGGGATGCCCGGTCTCGGCGACGGGCCGACGGTGCAGTTGTGGCCGCACCGGCACGGCACCGACGCGATGTTCCTGGCGATGCTGCGTCGCACCTGAGCGGGCGGCTCAGGGCCGGCCCTTCGCGGGTGGCGCCCGGGCGGGTGGACTCGGATCTGCCCGCCCGGGCCTATCGCCCATTCGCACTCCTCGATGGCATGATCAGGCCACCACTTATCGAGGAGTGTCCATGAAGCGAAGAATCCTGACCGCTGGGCTAGCGCTCGCCGTCCTCACCGGCGGCGTGGCGACGGCTGTCGCGCCGGCGTCGGCGGCCCCGGCCGCCGGCGTGCTCGCGCCCGCCGCGCAGGCCCTGGCCGCGCCGGACATCGCGGTGGCCAACGTTCAGGCCCACCTTGCGCAGTTCCAGACCATCGCCACCCAGAACGGCGGCAACCGGCGTGCCGGCAGCGCCGGCTACACGGCCTCCGTGGCGTACGTCAAGACGAGGCTCCAGGCCGCCGGCTACACGGTGACGGAGCAGGTCTGCACCGACTGCACCTACCGGTCGAACAACCTGATCGCCGAGTGGCCGGGCGGGCCCGCCGACCAGGTCGTCATGTTCGGCTCGCACCTCGACGGCGTCTCCGCCGGCCCGGGCATCAACGACAACGCCACCGGCTCGTCGGCGCTGCTGGAGAACGCGCTGGTGCTGGCCCAGCAGAACCCGACGATGACCAAGCGGGTCCGGTTCGCCTGGTGGACCGACGAGGAGCAGGGCCTCAACGGTTCGGACTTCTACGTCCGCTCGCTGAGCGCCACCCAGCGGGGCTACATCAAGGGCTACTACAACTTCGACATGATCGGCTCCGTCAACGGCGGTTACTTCATCAACCGGATCACCTCCGCCACGGCCGCTCCGCTGAAGGCGTACTGGGACTCGCTGAACATCCAGCCGGAGGAGAACGTCGAGGGCCAGGGCCGTTCCGACGACTACCCGTTCGCGCAGGCCGGCATCCAGACCTCCGGGTACGCCGCGGGCGCCAGCGCCCGCAAGACCTCGGCGCAGGCCGCCAAGTGGGGTGGCACCTCCGGCTCGGCGTACGACCCGTGCTACCACCGCTCCTGCGACACCACCTCGAACGTCAGCGCCACGGTGCTCAACCGCAGCGCCGACGGGATCGCGTACGCCATCTGGCAGACCGCCGTGGGCTCGGCGACCAACGACTTCTCCGTCGCGGTGAGCCCGGCGTCGGGCTCGGTGCAGCGCGGCGCGTCGACCACGGCGACGGTCTCCACGGCCACCACCGCCGGCACGGCCCAGACGGTCGGCCTGTCGGCGACCGGCCTTCCGGCGGGCGTCACCGCGTCGTTCAGCCCGTCCTCGGTCACCTCCGGCGGCTCCGCCACCATGACGCTGAGCGCGTCGGCCTCGGCCGCGGTGGGCACCTACTCCGTCACGGTCAGGGGCGCAGGCTCCGGCGGCGTCTCGCGTTCGGCCAGCTACACCCTGACCGTCGGTGGCGGCGGCGGGTGCGCCGGTGGGCAGCTCATCGGCAACGGCGGGTTCGAGAGCGGGTCGTCGCCGTGGACGGCGTCGTCGGGCGTCATCACCAACGACGCCGACCAGCCGGCGCGGACCGGCTCGTACAAGGCGTGGCTGGTGGGGTACGGCTCGACGCGCACCGACACGTTGTCGCAGTCGGTGACGATCCCGGCGGGCTGCGCGAGCTACACGCTGTCCTTCTGGCTGCACGTCGACACGGCGGAGACGACCACGAGCACCGCGTACGACCGGTTGGTGGTGCAGGTGGGCACGGCCACCCTGGCGACGTACTCGAACCTGAACGCGGCGGCGGGTTACACCCAGCGGTCGTTCAACGTGGCGGGGTACGCGGGGCAGACGGTGACGCTGAAGTTCACCGGCACCGAGGACGCCTCGTTGCAGACCAGCTTCGTCATCGACGACGTGACGCTCCAGGCGAGCTGACCACCACAGGGGTCGGGGCGGTCGGCGACGCTGACCGCCCCGCTCAGGTGACCGGCAGGCCCTTCGTGCCGGCGCCCTTGACCGACCTGGTGAGGTGGCGGTCGCTGACCCACAGGAAGCACTGCACGCCCCGGTTGCCGTTGCGCCACTCCCGTTCGAAGGGGTGGTAGTAGATCGAGCCGGCCCGGTACTGGAGGTCGCCGTTGTCCGGCACCCTGGCGTACTTCGCGATCAGCGTCCGGCACGCCCGGTGCACCTTGCGGGTGTCGCGGCTGAAGGCGTCGTAGCTGGTGTCGGGGGCCTGCCAGACGCCGACGAACTCGGCACGGTGCCTGCTGGTGCAGGCCACCGGCACCATCTCGCGGACCTCGTCGCCGCGCGTCTTCGGGTTGAAGCAGCGGTGGGCGAGGGGGGCGGCGCCGGTCAGCGCGCCCTTCAGGCTGCCCGTCCGGTCCTTCGCGCCGGCCTCGTCGAGGCTGGTCTGTTCGCTCAGGTCGCAGCGGAACCAGCGGGCGCCGCCACCCCACGCCTGCGGCGACGGCAGCACCACGGTGAGCCCGAGCCGCCCGGAGCGCCAGTCGCCGCCGAGCACCGCCCTGACCTTCGTGTCGCACTCGGCGCGGGCGGCCCGCACGCCGGCCGAGCCGGCCGGCGGGGGCGTGGCGCGCTCGGCTCCCGCGCCGGTCAGCGTGCCGACGTGCACGGTCTCCGTGCGGTGCGGCAGCGCGCAGTCGACGGGGCGGTAGGCGGAGAGGTAGCCGACGTCCTGCACACCGGAGTGGCAGACCCCGGCGGCGGGGACGAACGCCTGCGGCGCGGCCGGCGCCGGCCAGTCGTCGGTCAGGTCACGGTCGGTGCCGGCCGGGGTGGCGCAGGCCGTGAGCGCCAGGGCCGCCACCGCGCCGACCGTGGCCGCCGTCCACCACCGTCGCATCCCGACCTCCCGCCGTCCGTGGGCCGCACCCGGCGGCGGCCGTCGCGGCGGTCCCACCGGCGCGCGGGCGGCCGGACACGCCACGGTGCGGCAGCATACGGCACCCCCGCTCAGCTCGCGGGCAACCCTTGCGGACCCGCGCCCCGCATGGAGCGGGTCAGCTTCCGGTCGTCGCTCCACAGGAAGCACCGCACCCCGCGGTCGCCCTCCTGCCACTCCCGCCGCGAGGGCGGATAGAAGATCGAACCGGCCCGGTACGGCAGGTCGCTGTTGTTGGGCACCTCGGCGAAGGCGGCGATGAGCGCCATGCAGCGGGTGTGCGCCCGCTGGTGGGACCGGCCGAACTCGGCCCAGCTCATGTCCCGCTCCACGTAGACGCCGACGAACTCGGCGCGGTGCGGCTCGGTGCACAGCACCGGGGCCATGTAGTTCAGGTTGTCGCCGATCAGCTTGGGGTCGAAGCAGCGGTGCAGCAGCGGGGAGTCGCCGATCATCGCGCCCCGCAGGCTGCCCGTGCGGTTCACCGGCCGGGTGTTGTCGATGCTGCCGGTCTCGCTCAGGTCGCACCGGAACCAGCGGGCGCCCCCGCGCCAGGCCGAGGTGGCGGGCAGCGCGACCGTCAGGGTGATGCGGGCGGCGTGCCAGTCGCCGCCGAGCACCTCGCGGGCGCGCTGGTCGCACTCGGCGCGGGCGGGACGCAGGGCGGCGGATCCCGGTTCGGGCCGGTCGCCGTCGGCGGTCGGCCCGGCGAACCTGCCGACGTGCACGGTCTCGGCCAGGTGGCTGCGGGAGCAGTCCACCGCCTCGTAGGTGCGCGCCTGCACGACGGCGGTGATCCGGGGCAGGCAGGCGTCCGTGGCCGGCACGAACAGCTGCGGCGCCCGCAGCGCCGGCCAGTCGTCGGTGAGGTCGCCGTCGGAGCCGCCCGGTCGTACGCACCCGGACAGCAGGACCGTCAGGGTGCCGGCCAGCGCCAGCGCCGCGAGCCACCGTCGCATCGTCCGCCCTTTCCGGGAGCTGACGCGTCGACCGCCGCCGGGGCACCGCGCGGGCGTGCGGCTCACGTCACCGTCCCTGATGGAGTCTTGCCGCGTTTCCGTCGTTCGGCCAGTCACGGATGGCCCTTCGTCCGGTTTCGCCGCACCGGGAGGGCCAATTCTGCACCACTGGTCACCGTCGGGTCACCGGGTGTCCCGGGTGGTGGCGCGCTGCGGGCGGCCGTCGGCCGCGTTCGTACACTGGCCCGGTGACCGTACCGCCGCCGATCGTCGCGCCCAGCATCCTCGCCGCCGATTTCGCCCGTCTCGCCGAAGAGGTCCGCGCCGTCGAGAACGCCGCGGACTGGCTGCACGTGGATGTCATGGACAACCACTTCGTGCCCAACCTGACCATCGGGCTGCCCGTGGTGCAGAGCCTGCGGGCCGCCACCGAGCTGCCCTTCGACGTGCACCTGATGATCGAGGATCCGCGCCGGTGGGCGCCCGGGTACGCCGACGCCGGGGCGTACAACGTGACGTTCCACGCCGAGGCGTGCGACGACCCGGTGGCCCTGGCCAAGGACCTGCGCTCGGCCGGTGCCAAGGCCGGGCTGGCGATCGACCGGGACACCCCGATCGAGCCCTACCTGGAGCTGCTGCCGAGCTTCGACACGCTGCTGATCATGACGATCAAGGCCGGCTTCGGCGGGCAGCGGTTCATCCCGCAACTGCTCGACAAGGTGCGTACGGCCCGCCGGCACGTCGACGCCGGCCACCTCGAACTGCGCATCGAGGTCGACGGCGGCATCGCCGCCGACACCATCGCCCAGGCGTCCGAGGCGGGGGCCGACGCCTTCGTCGCCGGCACCGCGGTCTACGGCGCCGACGACCCGGCCGAGGCCGTGCGGAAGCTGCGGGCGCTCGCGGAACGCGCCGCCTCCGGGGCCTGAGGTGGAACCCGCCGACGACCGCCAGGACGTGATCCTCGTCGTCGACGACGACGAGGACATCGCGCGCTTCGTCGAGTTCAACCTCCGCCTGCACGGCTTCGAGGTGATCCACGCCAGCGACGGGCAGGAGGCGCTCGAGGTCATCGAGCGCCAGCGCCCCGACCTGGCGGTGGTCGACCTGATGATGCCGCGCATCGACGGGTTGGAGCTGACCCGGCGGCTGCGGGCCGACCCGATGACCTCGGCACTGCCGGTGATCATGCTGACCGCCAAGGGCATGACGGTGGACAAGGTGCACGGGCTCAGCGCCGGCGCCGACGACTACCTGGTCAAGCCCTTCGACACCGCCGAGCTGGTCGCCCGGGTCAGCTCCACGCTGCGCCGCAACAAGGAGTTCCGCGAGGTCTCGCCGCTGACCGGGCTGCCCGGAAACAGCCGGATCCGCCGGGAGATCTCCGACCGGGTCCGCAGCGGGGTCGACTACGCCGTCGGCTACATCGACATCGACCGGTTCAAGAGCGTCAACGACCGCTACGGCTTCGTCCGGGGCGACGACTTCATCTCCGCCCTGGCCCGCAGCCTGCACCGGGCGGTGGTCTCGGTGGGGCTGCCGCCGGCCTTCCTCGGGCACGTCGGCGGGGACGACTTCGTCATCGTCTGCGCGCCGGAGCAGGTCCGGCCGCTCACCTCCCGGGTCTCCACCGACTTCGAGAAGGCCGCCGACTCGCTCTACGACCCCGTGGACGCCGCGCGCGGCTACGTGGAGCTGAAGGACCGCCGGGGCAACATCCGGCGGGCCGCCCTGGTCACCCTCTCGATCGGCGTCTGCCTCTCCGACTCCGGCAAGCGCTTCACCAACCCGCTGGAGGCGATCGCCGTCGCCTCCGAGATGAAGACCGTGGCCAAGAGCCAGCCCGGCTCGTACGTGGCGGTGGACCGGCGGCGCGGCGTTACCTGATTCGTGCGCTGTTGCTGTGAAGTGCACCGCCCGGGTGGCGCGACCCCCCGTGCGGCGTGTAACACTTCCCGTGTACCCACCACGCGCTGGCGGGACTCGGTGTAATTCCGAACCGGCGGTGATCCACGGCGTGACCGTGGTAAGCCCGCGACCCGGTCGGCCTCGTGCCGCCCGGTGGACCTGGTGAGAATCCGGGGCCGACGGTTGGGAGCGGGCAACCCCCGCCCCCAGACAGTCCGGATGGGAGACAGCGCGCGGGACGGACGGGCCTGCCCGGCCGCTGAGTTCAGCGTGCCGTGCGCGCCCCCCGGGGCGGCTCCGCCGTACCCGGATCTCCGCCGCCGCACGCTCGCGGCCCCATGCCGTTGCCTCCCGTCACCGCCCGCGCGTCGACCGGCGAGTGAGAGGGCAGGGCATGGCCGGCGTCTCCGTCGACGAGGCGATGCGTCGCGCGGTGGAACTCGCCGCGCGCGGTCTCGGCACGACCAGCCCCAACCCGGTGGTCGGCTGCGTGCTGCTCGACGCGGACGGGCAGGTGGTCGGCGAGGGGTTCCACGCCTACGCCGGCGGGCCGCACGCCGAGATCGTCGCGCTCGCCCAGGCCGGGGAGCGGGCCCGCGGCGGCACCGCCGTGGTCACCCTGGAACCCTGCGACCACACCGGCCGCACCGGCCCCTGCAGCACCGCGCTCGTGCGGGCCGGCGTGGCCCGCGTCGTCATCGCCGTGCCCGACCCCAACCCGCTGGCCACCGGGGGCGCCGCCACGCTGCGCGCCGCCGGGGTCCAGGTCGACACGGGGGTACGCGCCTGCGAGGCGGAGGCCGGCAACATCGCCTGGCTCACCTCGATGCGCCGCGGCTGGCCGTACGTCATCTGGAAGTTCGCCGCGACGCTGGACGGCAGGTCGGCGGCGGCCGACGGCACCAGCATGTGGATCACCTCCGAGGCCGCCCGGATGGACGTGCACGCGCTGCGCGGCACCGTCGACGCGGTCCTCGCCGGGGTGGGCACGGTCCTCGCCGACGACCCCCGGCTCACCGCCCGCAACCTGCGCGACGGCACGCTCGCCATCCGGCAGCCGCTGCGGGTGGTGGTGGACACCGAGGGGCGTACGCCGGCCGACGCCCGGGTCCGCGACGGCGCGGCCCGCACCTGGATCGCCACCGCCGCGGAGGTCGGCGCCGGCCCCGACGGCCGCGTCGACCTGCCGGCGCTGCTCGCCGCGCTGCACGGGCGCGGGGTCCGCGCCGCGCTGCTGGAGGGCGGTCCGAAGCTGGCCGGCGCCTTCCTGGCCGCAGGCCTCGTCGACAAGATCGTCGGCTACGTGGCGCCCCGGCTGCTCGGCGCCGGCCCGACCGCCCTCGTCGACGCCGGCGTGACCACCATCGCCGAGGCCATCGACCTGGAGTACGTCGACGTCACGCAGGTCGGACCCGACCTGCGGATCACCGCGCTGCCCCGGAAGAGGGAGGGCTGACATGTTCACCGGCATCGTCGAGGAGTTGGGTGAGGTCGTCCGCGTCACCGAGACGGCGGGGGACTCGGCGCTGGTCGCCGTCCGCGGCCCGCTGGTCACCTCGGACGCCCGGCACGGCGATTCGATCGCGGTCAACGGCGTCTGCCTGACCGTGGTCGACGTCGAGAACGGGACCTTCACCGCGGACGTGATGGGGGAGACCCTGCGCCGCAGCGCGCTGGGCGCGCTGCGCGCCGGCGACCCGGTCAACCTGGAGCGGGCCGCCGCGCTGGGCAGCCGCCTCGGCGGGCACCTCGTGCAGGGGCACGTCGACGGCGTCGGCGAGGTCGTCGCCCGCGAGCCGGCCGCGCAGTGGGAGACCGTCCGGTTCCGGCTGCCTGCCGCCCTGTCCCGGTACGTGGTGGAGAAGGGCTCGATCACGGTCGACGGCGTCTCGCTGACCGTCGCCGGGGTCGGGGAGGACTGGTTCGCGGTCGGGCTGATCCCCACCACGCTGAAGCTGACCACCCTCGGCGCCCGCCGTGTCGGCGACCCGGTCAACCTCGAGGTGGACGTGCTCGCCAAGTACGTCGAGCGACTGCTGGGCGCCCGGCTGGCCGGGCCCGCCGTCCCCGACGCCGACCCGCCCGGCGGGCTGCCGGTCGCCGGGCTGCCGGGCGGAGCGGCCTGATGGGCCCGCTCGGCTGGCTGCTCGACGCGCAGGTCGACGTCGCCGGCTCGCCGGTGCTGGTCCGCGAGATCGTCGGCAACGGCTTCGGGCTGGCTTCGGCGGTGTTCGGCCTGCGCCGGCTGGTCTGGGCCTGGCCCGTCGGCATGATCGGCAACGCGTTGCTGTTCACCGTCTTCCTGGGCGGCGTCTTCGCCACCCCGCAGGCGCACGACCTCTACGGGCAGGCCGGCCGGCAGGTCTTCTTCTTCTCGGTCAGCGTCTACGGCTGGTGGCGTTGGTCGCAGCACCGCCGCCGGGGCGTCGACGGCGACCGGAGCGCGGTGGCGCCCCGCTGGGCCACCGGCCGGGAACGGCTGGGCCTGCTGCTCGCGGCCGTGATCGGCACCGCCGCGGCGTACCCGGTGCTCGCCGCCCTCGGCTCCTGGGGGCCGCTGCCGGACGCCTGGATCCTCACCGGCAGCCTGCTCGCCACGTACGGGATGGCGCGCGGCTGGGTGGACTTCTGGCTCATCTGGATCGCCGTCGACGCGGTCGGCGTGCCGCTGCTGCTGCGCGGCGGCTTCTACCCCTCGGCGGCCATGTACCTCGTCTACGGCGCCTTCTGCGCCTGGGGCCTGGTGGCCTGGTGGCGCACCTCTCGGGTCGCCCGCCCGGCGCCCGCCCCGATCCCGTCGACCTACTCGGAGGCCGTGGCATGAGCGAGCGAATCATCGGGCACGGGGCGGTGCTGCCTCACGGCGGCACGCGGCGGAGCGGAGTGCCGGCATGACCATCTTCGCGAGCATCGAGCAGGCGGTGGCCGACATCGCCGCCGGCCGGCCCGTCGTCGTGGTCGACGACGCCGACCGGGAGAACGAGGGCGACCTGATCTTCGCCGCCGAGCTGGCGACGACGGAGCTGCTCGCGTTCATGGTGCGCCACACGTCGGGCTACATCTGCGCGCCGCTGACCGAGAGCGAGTGCGACCGGCTGGACCTGCCGCCGCAGCACCACACCAACCAGGACCGGCGCGGCACCGCCTACACGGTGACCGTCGACGCCCGCGAGGGCGTCAGCACCGGCATCTCCGCCGCCGACCGGGCGCACACCATCCGGCTGCTCGCCGACCCCGGCACCGGCCCGGCCGACCTGGCCCGCCCCGGGCACGTGGTGCCGCTGCGGGCCCGCGAGGGCGGCGTGCTGCGCCGGCCCGGGCACACCGAGGCCGCCGTCGACCTGACCCGGCTGGCCGGGCTGCGCCCCGCCGGCGTGCTCTGCGAGCTGGTCAACGACGACGGCACCATGATGCGGGTGCCGGACCTGGAGAAGTTCTGCGCCGAGCACTCGCTGACCCTGATCACGATCGCCGACCTCGTCGCGTACCGGCGGCGCACCGAGAAGCAGGTCGAGCTGGTCGCCGACGCCCGGATGCCCACCCGCCACGGCGTGTTCCGGGCCCTGGGTTACCGCAGCGAGCACGACTCGGCCGAGCACGTCGCCCTGGTCGCGGGTGAGATCGGCGACGGGCGCGACGTGCTGGTGCGGGTGCACTCCGAGTGCCTCACCGGCGACGTGTTCGGCTCGGTGCGCTGCGACTGCGGCCCGCAGCTCGACGCCGCCCTGGACCGGGTCGCCCGGGAAGGGCGGGGCGTGGTGCTCTACGTACGCGGCCACGAGGGGCGCGGCATCGGCCTGCTGCACAAGCTCCAGGCGTACCAGCTCCAGGACCAGGGCCGCGACACGGTCGACGCCAACCTCGACCTGGGCCTGCCGGCCGACGCCCGCGACTACGGCACCGGCGCGCAGATCCTCTACGACATCGGGGTGCGCTCGATGCGGTTGCTCACCAACAACCCGGCCAAGCGCGCCGGGCTGGAGGGCTACGGGCTGACCGTCACCGGCCGCGAGGGGCTGCCGGTGCGCCCGCACCCGGAGAACGTGCGCTACCTGCGCACCAAGCGGGACCGGATGGGACACCTGCTGGACGAGCTGGACGAGGTGACCGAGGCACCCATGGGCCGCCCCGTCCTCGGCGACGAGATCGGAGCGTAGGCGTGGCGGGTTTCGGTGAACCGGGAGTGACGGCGGTCGACGCCGCCGGGATGACCGTCGGCGTGGTCGCGGCCCGCTGGCACGGCGAGCTGACCGACCACATGCTCGACCGGGCGGTCGCCGCCGCCGAGGCGTGCGGGGCCCGGGCGGTCACCGCACGGGTGGCCGGCTCGGTCGAGCTGCCGGTGGTGGCCCAGGCCCTCGCGCGGCGCTGCGACGTCGTGGTCGCCCTCGGTGTGGTGGTGCGGGGCGCCACGGCCCACTTCGACTACGTCTGCCGGTCCGTGACGGACGGGCTGACCCGGGTGGCGCTGGACGAGGGCAAGCCGGTCGCGCACGGCGTGCTGACCGTCGACACCCTCGCGCAGGCCCGGGACCGCGCCGGGCTGCCCGGCTCGGCGGAGGACAAGGGCTGGTCGGCCACCGTCGCCGCCCTGGACGCCGCGCTGACGATCCGCGACCTCGCCGGCAACGGCCACCGGGTCGGCTTCGGCGGCTGATCCCGCGCCCGACCGGGGACGCACCGCCGTGCGGCGTTCCCGGTCGGTGAACGGGGCCCCTACCCGGCGCACCGGGGTCGTCGGGGCGGCTGGAAGAATCGCGGCGTGAAGACGTTCGAGGAGTTGTTCGCCGAGCTGCAGGCCAAGGCCGCTGCGGGCACCCCCGGCTCGGGCACGGTCGCCGCGCTCGAGAAGGGCGTGCACTTCATCGGCAAGAAGGTCGTCGAGGAGGCGGCCGAGTCGTGGATGGCCGCCGAGCACGAGGGACCGGAGCGTACGGCGGAGGAGATCTCCCAGCTGCTCTACCAGGTCCAGGTGCTGATGCTGGCCAGCGGTCTCGACCTGAAGGACGTCTACCGACATCTGTGAGTGCGCCCCGTCGTTGATCAGTTTCGATCGAAGGAGCACTCCGTCATGCTGCGTGTCGCCATCCCCAACAAGGGCACCCTGGCCGAGCCGGCCGCCCAGATGCTGCGCGAGGCGGGCTACCGTCAGCGCACCGACCCGAAGGACCTCGTCTGCCGCGACGAGGCGAACGACGTCGAGTTCTTCTACCTGCGCCCGAAGGACATCGCTACCTACGTCGGCTCCGGCGACCTGGACCTGGGCATCACCGGCCGGGACCTGCTGATCGACTCCGGCGCCCCCGCCGAGGAGGTCGTCGACCTCGCCTTCGGCCGGGCCACCTTCCGCTTCGCCGCCCGCCCCGACGACATCGCCTCGGTGCGGGAGCTGGGCGGGCACCGCATCGCCACCGCGTACCCGGGGCTGGTCGAGCGGCACCTCACGGAGCTGGGGCTCGAGGCCGAGGTGATCCGCCTCGACGGCGCGGTGGAGAACGCCGTACGCCTCGGCGTCGCCGACGTGGTCGCGGACGTGGTGGAGACGGGCGCCACGCTGCGCCAGGCCGGCCTGGTGGTCTTCGGCGAGCCGCTGCTGCGCTCGTCGGCGGTGCTGGTGCGCCGCGCCGCCGCCGAGAGCCACCCGCAGTCCGCGCAGCTGCTGCGCCGGCTGCACGGGGTGCTGGTCGCCCGCCGCTACGTGATGCTCGCCTACGACGTGCCCGCCGGCCTGCTCGACCGGGCCAGCTCGCTGACCCCGGGCATCGAGTCGCCGACCGTCTCGCCGCTGCACCGCGAGGGCTGGGTGGCGGTGCAGGCGATGGTGCTCCGCGACGACGTGCACCGGATCATGGACGAGCTGTACGAGCTCGGCGCCCGCGCGATCCTGGTCACCAACATCCACGCCTGCCGGCTGTGAGCCACCCGCCCACGGCGGCGGGCGCCGCGGCGCCGTCGGCGGTGTCGCGCGCCCTGCCGCCGTGGGCGGCGCTGACCCTGGTCACCCTCGCCGGCGTCGCCTCGGCGGCCCAGGGCGCGGCCAACGCCGAGCTGGGCGAGCGGGCCGGCAACGCGACCCTCGGCGCGGTGGTCAACAACCTCGGCGGGGCCCTGCTGGTGGGCCTCGGGGTGCTGGCGTTGCCGTCGGCCCGCACCGGCCTCGCCGCGCTACGCCGGGCCCGGCTGCCCTGGTGGACGTACCTGGGCGGGCTCGGCGGGGCGGCGATCGTGCTGGCCGGCGCGTACATCGTGCCGGTGCTCGGGGTGGCGGTCTTCACCATCGCCCAGGTCGCCGGCGGCAGCCTCGGCGGGCTGGCCGTCGACCGGGCCGGGCTGGCACCCGTGGGACGGCTGGCGCTCACCCGGGCACGGGTGGCCGGGGCGCTGCTCGGCGTGGCGGCCGTGACGCTGGCCCAGCTCGGCCAGCCCGTCGGCGACCTCGCCCTCGGTCTGGTCCTGCTCGCCGTGGCCGGCGGGCTGGGCGTCGCGCTCCAGTCCGCGCTGAACGCACGCGTCTCCGCCGCCAGCTCTGCCGCCGCCGGGATGGTGGTCAACTTCGCTACGGCCACGCCCGTCGTACTGCTGGTCGCGGCGCTGGCCGGGGCCCTCACCGGGCCGCGCCCGACCTGGCCGGGCGACTGGTACCTCTACACCGGCGGCCTGCTCGGCGTCGTCATCGTGGCGGCCCTGCTGGTCGGGGTCCCGGTGGTCGGCGTGCTGCGGACCGGGCTCGCCCTGGTCGCCGGCCAGCTGGGCGGCGCCCTGCTGCTGGACGCGCTGCTGCCGGGCGGCCCCGGCCTGCGGCTGCCGGTGCTCGCCGGGGCGCTGCTCACCCTGACGGCGGCCCTGGTCGCCGGCCGGGGGCGCGGTCGGCGGGGTCCCGGGAAGGCCGCCCCGCCTGTGGAACGTGTGGCGGCGCGGGAGCGGCCGGGTGCGGGTGGCAGACTGGTGGGGTGAGCGAAACCGAGTCCGTCCACCTCCGTCCGCACCGCGTCCGGCTGGTCTGCTGGGTCTCCGCAGCCGTGCTGTTCGTGGTGTTCAGCCTGTTGGCGACGACGCTGAGCGGCGCGACCGGCAACGGCTACGGCAGCTTCCAGCGCGGCGACCAGATCGCGATGGTCGGGCTCGGCATCCTGGGCGCGCTCGCCCTCCTGATCTTCACCCGCCCCCGGGTCGACGCGACCGCGCGGGGCGTGCGTGTCCGCAATCTCGTCGGCTCGTACGAGCTGCCGTGGGAGGTCGTCCGGGGCGTCCGCTTCGACCGGGGCGCGCCGTGGGCCAGCCTGGAGCTGCACGACGACGACCTGCTGCCGATTGTCGCACTCCAGGCCGCCGACAAGGAGCGGGCCGTGGAAGGGGTCCGCGCCCTGCGCCGGCTGCACCAGGCGCACCAGGCCCGGCTCGCCGAGGGCGCCACCGGCCGCTGACCGGGTGCCGGGTGGGTGCTCGCCCCGGTGAGGGTGTAGTGTGGGCAAGTCGACCAGGCTGTCCCGCGTGTGCGCAGTCGCGCCATGCACGACAGCCTTGAAAGAGGAGCGCCTGCTCCCACCCGAGTCGCCACCACGGTGGCCGGGTCCGGTCACCGGTTCCGGGCACGTCCCGGCACCGGATGCGCGATCATGTGATCGTGCCGACCGGTCGAGCGGGCCCTGGCATGCGCCGGGGCCTTCTGCTTTCCAGGTCGGCTCCCACCCGGGAGCCGCGGGGTCGGCCACGCAGAGATTTTGACTCGAGGAGGCCCCATCAGCGTCGAACCACGCGTGAACGAGCAGATCCGGGCACGTGAGGTCCGACTGGTCGGCCCCGAGGGTGAGCAGGTGGGCATCGTCCCGCTGGAGCGCGCCCTTCAGCTGGCCGCGGACGTCGACCTGGACCTGGTCGAGGTTGCGCCGATGGCGCGCCCGCCGGTGTGCAAGCTCATGGACTTCGGCAAGTTCAAGTACGAGAGCGCACTCAAGGCGCGCGAAGCGCGGCGTAACCAGCAGCAGACCGTCATCAAGGAGATGAAGCTCCGGCCGAAGATCGACCCGCACGACTACGAGACCAAGAAGGGTCACGTGGTGCGGTTCCTGAAGGCCGGCGACAAGGTCAAGGTGACGATCATGTTCCGCGGTCGCGAGCAGAGCCGCCCGGAGCTGGGTTACCGGCTCCTGCGCCGGCTCGAGTCGGAGATCTCGGAGCTGGGGTACGTCGAGGCCGCTCCCAAGCAGGACGGTCGAAACATGATCATGGTGCTCGCGCCGCACCGCGCCACCAAGGCCGCAGCGGTCGCCGCCACGGCCACCCGAGGCGGGCCGAGGGAGCGGGACGCCGAGGGCGCCCCGGCCGGCGAGCCCGCAGCGGCCGGTGACACCGGCACAGTCGCCGACAACAGCGGCGAGTAACAGGGGAGAGACGTTCCACATGCCGAAGATGAAGAGCCACACGGGGATGGGCAAGCGGGTCAAGGTGACCGGCAAGGGCAAGATCGTTGCCCAGCAGGCCGGCCTCCGGCACAACCTGGAGAAGAAGCCCTCCACCCAGACCCGTCGGCTGACCGGCACCGTGGTGCTGGCCAAGGCCGACGTCAAGCGCATCAAGAAGCTGCTCGGCCGCTGACGCGCGCCACCTTACGTAACTAGGAGTTGAGATGGCACGCGTCAAGCGGGCTGTGAACGCCCAGAAGAAGCGCCGTACCCTGCTGGAGACCGCGAGCGGCTACCGCGGTCAGCGCTCCCGCCTCTACCGCAAGGCCAAGGAGCAGGTGCTGCACTCGATGCAGTACGCCTACCGGGACCGTCGCGACCGCAAGGGCGACTTCCGGCAGCTGTGGATCCAGCGGATCAACGCGGGCGCCCGCGCCAACGGGATGACCTACAACCGCCTGATCCAGGGCCTGCGCCTGGCCGGCATCGAGGTCGACCGCAAGATCCTGGCCGACCTGGCCGTCAACGACGCTGCCGCCTTCGCGGCGATCGTCGAGCTGGCCCGGGCCGCGGTCGCGGCCGAGGGCACCGGCGGCGCGGCGGCCCAGGCCGCCTGATCCCCGCGCACCAGCAGATCGAGGCGTCTCCCATGCAGTCACCATCGCGCGGGAGACGCCTCGACGCTGTCTCCGGCCCCTTCACCCCGCGTACGCCGCGGGTGGTCGCCGCCCGACGGTTGCAGCGCCGCCGGGACCGCGAGGCCGCCGGCCGCTTCCTGGCCGAGGGGCCGCAGGCGGTCCGCGAGGCCCTGGCCCGCCCGGGGGTGGTCACCGAACTCTTCGGTACGCCCGCCGCCCTGGACCGCCACGCCGACCTGGCCGCCGTCGCGGCCCGCGCCGACGTGCCCGTCTCCGAGGCGACCGACGAGGCGCTCGCCGCGCTGGCCGAGACCGTGGCCCCGCAGGGCCTCGTCGCCGTCTGCCGGCACCTCGACGTGCCCCTGGAGCGGGCCCTGGCCGACGGGCCCCGCCTGGTGGCGGTGCTCGCCGGGATCCGTGACCCGGGCAATGCCGGCACCGTGCTGCGCACCGCCGACGCCGCGGGCGCCAGCGCGGTCGTCTTCGCCGGTGAGGCCGTCGACCCGTACAACGGCAAGTGCGTGCGGGCCTCGGCCGGCAGCCTCTTCCACGTCGACGTGGTCCGCGCCCCCGACCCGGTGGAGGTCGTCGCGGCGCTGCGCGCCGCCGGGCTCACCGTCCTCGCCACCACCGGCTACGGCGAGGACGACCTCGACGACCTGGCCGACGAGGGGCGGCTGGCCGCCCCCACCGCGTGGCTCTTCGGCTCCGAGGCGCACGGCCTGCCCGAGGCGCTCACCGCCGCCGCCGACGCCCGGGTCCGGGTACCCCTGCACGGGCGCGCCGAGAGCCTGAACCTGGCTGCGGCCGCCGCGGTCTGCCTGTACGCTTCAGCGAGAGCGCAGCGGTGACCGGTCGCCGGTCCCGCGAGCCGTCCAGCAGAGGAGAGCGTCCGCCCATGAACGCGCCACGGCGTTCGTTTAGCCAGCCCGCCGGTGTCGGCGGGCGGCGGGCCTGACCTGCTCCCCGCACAACTCCCACCGGCGGGCTGCGGCACAGCCGCGCGTCCGTAGACTCGCTTCGCCGCCTGAGTGAGGGCTGGCGCCGCCGTGAGGGAGTGCCCGTACGTCATGAGCTACCGCAACGATCCGTACGATCCGAAGCAGGTCGCCCTGCTCGACCCGGCCGCCCTGGCCGAGGCCGTCGCCGCCGCCGAGAAGGCGTTCGCCGAGGCCGCCGACCCCGACGCGCTGACCGCGCTGCGCCCGGCGCACCTCGGCGACCGGTCGCCGATCTCGCTGGCCCGCCGCGAGATCGGCGCGCTGCCGCCGGCCGCGAAGTCCGACGCCGGCAAGCGGGTCAACGAGGCCCGCCGCGCCGTCGAGGCCGCGTACGCCGCCCGCCAGGAGGTGCTGGACCGGGAGCAGGCGCAGCGGGTGCTGGTGGAGGAGCGCGTCGACGTGACGCTGCCGAACGACCGGCGGCCCCGCGGTGCCCGGCACCCGATCAGCACGCTGATGGAGCAGGTCAGCGACCTGTTCGTCGGCATGGGCTACGAGGTGGCCGAGGGGCCCGAGGTCGAGTTGGAGTGGACCAACTTCGACGCCCTCAACATCCCCGCCGACCACCCGGCGCGCGGCCTGATGGACACCTTCCACGTCGCGCCGCCGGAGGGCACGGAGGGCTCCGGCCTGGTGCTGCGTACGCACACCTCGCCGGTGCAGGCGCGCACCATGCTGACCCGCAAGCCGCCGATCTACGTGATCGTGCCGGGCCGGGTCTACCGCACCGACGAGCTGGACGCCACCCACGCGCCGGTCTTCCACCAGGTGGAGGGCCTCGTGGTCGACCGGGGCATCACCATGGCGCACCTGCGCGGCACCCTGGACCACTTCGCCCGGGCGATGTTCGGCGCGGGCGCGAAGACCCGCTTCCGGCCGCACTACTTCCCGTTCACCGAGCCGTCCGCCGAGTTCGACGTCTGGTTCCCCGAGCACCGCGACGGCCCGCGCTGGGTCGAGTGGGGCGGCTGCGGCATGGTCAACCCGCGGGTGCTGCGCGCCTGCGGCATCGACCCCGAGGTCTACTCCGGATTCGCGTTCGGCATGGGCATCGACCGGACGGTGATGTTCCGGCACGGGGTCAGCGACATGCGGGACATGGCCGAGGGCGACGTGCGGTTCACCCGCGCGTTCGGGGTCGGGGCGTAGGCGATGCGGGTACGAGTCACGGAGACGGTGGTCTGAGTCATGCGAGTTTCTGTCAGTTGGCTGCGGGAGTACGTCGACCTCCCCGCCGACCTGCCCACGGCCGACCTGGAGCAGGCCCTGGTCGACCTCGGCGTCGAGGTCGAGTCCGTGGTGGACCTGCGGGAGACCGTCACCGGTGCGCTGGTCGTCGGTGAGGTCCGCGAGATCGAGGAGCTGACCGGCTTCAAGAAGCCGATCCGGTTCTGCCGGGTCGACGTCGGCGACGCCAACGGCACCGGCGAGCCGCAGGAGATCGTCTGCGGGGCGCGCAACTTCGCCCCCGGCGACCGGGTCGTGGTGATCCTGCCCGGTGGCGTGCTGCCCGGCGGCTTCGCCATCGGCGCGCGCAAGACGTACGGGCGCAACTCCAACGGCATGATCTGCTCCGCGCGGGAGCTGGGCCTGGGCGACGACCACGACGGCATCATCGTGCTGCCCGGGGACGTACCGGCCAAGCCGGGCGACGACGCGCGGCCCGTCGTCGGGCTCGACGACGTCGTGGTCGAGTTGGAGATCACCCCCGACCGGGGGTACGCGATGAGCGTGCGCGGCCTGGCCCGGGAGCTGTCGCACGCCCTCGGCGTGCCGTTCCGCGACCCGGGCCTGGCGCCCGCGCCCGGCGGCACCGACACGCCCGCGTACCCGGTCGAGGTGCGCGACACCGTCGGCTGCGACCGGTTCGCCGCCCGCCTCGTGCGCGGCGTCGACCCGGCGGCGCCCACCCCCGGCTGGATGCAGCGGCGGCTCACCGCCGCCGGCATCCGCTGCATCTCGCTGCCGGTCGACATCACCAACTACGTGATGCTCGAACTGGGCCAGCCGATGCACGCCTTCGACGCCGACCGGATCGCCGGGCCGCTGGTGGTCCGGCGATCCGAGGCGGGGGAGAAGCTGACGACCCTGGACGGGGTCACCCGCGCCCTCGCGCCCGAGGACATGGTGATCTGCGACGACACCGGCCCGATCTCGCTGGCCGCCGTGATGGGTGGCGAGACCAGCGAGGTCGTCGCCCAGACGACGAACGTGCTCTTCGAGGCCGCCCACTGGGACCCGGTGATGGTCGGGCGCACCGCCCGCCGGCACAAGCTGTTCAGCGAGGCGGCGAAGCGGTGGGAGCGGGGCGTCGACCCGGCCCTGCCGCTGGTCGCCATCGCGCGGGCGGTCGGGCTGCTCACCGAGCACGCCGGTGGCGCGGCCGGGGACGAGATCCTCGACATCGACCACGTGCGTCCGCGTACCCCCGTCGTGCTGCCGGTCGACCTGCCGAGCCAGCGGGTCGGCGTGCACTACCCGCCGGCGCGGGTGGTCGCCCTGCTGGAGCAGGTCGGCTGCACCGTCGCGCGGGGCGCAGACCGGCTGACCGAGGACCCGGGCGAGGTCGGCGTGACCGCCGGTGCCGACGACGCGCTCAGCGTCACCCCGCCGACCTGGCGGCCCGACCTGACCGACCCGGCCGACCTGGTCGAGGAGGTGGTCCGCCTCGACGGGTACGACCGGGTGCCGTCGGTGCTGCCGACCGCGCCGCCCGGACGCGGCCTGACCTGGCAGCAGCGGCGCCGCCGGGCCGTGGCCCGGGCGCTGGCCGAGCGGGGGTACGTCGAGGTGCTCGCGCACCCGTTCGTCGCCCCCGGGCTGGCCGACCAGCTCGGCCTGCCGGCCGACGACCCGCGTCGGCGCGCGGTGCGGCTGGCCAACCCGCTGTCGGAGGAGGAGCCGCTGCTGCGCACCACGCTGCTGGGCCCGCTGCTCGGCATCGTCAAGCGCAACCTCGGCCGGGGCCAGCGCGACCTCGCCCTCTACGAGATCGGCGCGGTGTTCCACCCGCGTACCGGCGCTGGCAGCCCGCCGGCGATGGGCGTGGACCGGCGCCCCACCGACGAGGAGTTCGCCGCCGCCGACGCGGTGGTGCCCGAGCAGCCCCGGCACGTCGCCGTCGTCCTGACCGGCGACGTGGAGCCGGCGGGCTGGTGGGGCGCGGGCCGCCCGGCCGGCTGGGCCGACGCCGTGCAGGCCGGCCGGGACGTACTGGACGCCGCCGAGGTCCCCGCTGAGCGGATCGAGGTCCAGGCCGCCGAGCACGCCCCCTGGCACCCCGGCCGGTGCGCCGAGCTGCTGGTCGACGGCACCGTGGTCGGGTACGCCGGCGAACTGCACCCGGCGGTCCTGGCGGCGCTGGAGCTGCCCCGGCGCACCAGCGCCATGGAGCTCGACCTGGACGCGCTGCCGGCCGCCCCGGTGGCGTCCGCGCCGGTCGTGTCGGGCTTCCCCCCGGCGCTGATCGACGTGGCGCTGGTCGTCGACTCCTCGGTGCCGGCGGCGCAGGTGCAGCAGGCCCTCGTCGAGGGTGCCGGCGGCCTGCTGGAGGGCGTGCGCCTGTTCGACGTGTACGCCTCGGAGCAGCTCGGGGCGGACCGCAGGTCGCTGGCGTACAAGCTCACCTTCCGGGCGCCGGACCGGACGTTGACCGTGGAGGAGGCGGTGGCCGCCCGGGACGCGGCGGTCGCCCGCGCCGCGGAGCGCTTCGGCGCCACCCTGCGCGGCGCCTGAGTGACGGCGAATGCCCCTTCCGCCGACGCGGGAGGGGCATTCGTCATGCACCCGGAGATCCTGCTCCTCGAGGAGCGAGCCTGACCGGGTGTCACGGTACGTGCCTGGCCGGACTCGTGTGGCCGCCCGCCAGCCCGCGCTGCTGTCCAAGATCACCTCCGACGTATCGGCTGAAAGGTCAGGGGCCTCGAAATTTTTGGCTACCCGCCAGTCACATCCGAGCGGTTAACCTGCTTTGATTCCAGGTGTAGCCGGAGTCACACCCCCGCCGCCCCCACGGGAGTCGAGTCATGTCCGAGGATCCGCCGATCACCACCGTCGATGTCTGCATCGTGGGCGGCTGCGGGCGGGTGGGGCTGCCGCTGGGCATCGCCTTCGCCTCGCGCGGCCTCTCCGTCGTGCTGTACGACATCAACGCCGACGCGGTCGACACCGTCAACGCGGCCAGGCTGCCCTTCGCGGAGCCCGGCGCGGCCGAGGCGCTCGCGGAGGCGGTGGCCGCCGGCCGGCTGCGCGCCAGCACCGACCCGGCCAGCGTCGGCGCCTCCGAGCACCTCGTCGTGGTGGTCGGCACCCCGGTCGACGAGCACCTCAACCCGGACCTGGGCGCCGTGCCCCGGGCCCTGGAGCGCTGCGCCGAGCACCTGCGCGACGGGCAGCTCGTCGTGCTGCGCAGCACCGTCTACCCCGGGGTCACCGCGCTGACCGAGAAGCTGCTCGCCGGCAAGGGCATCCGCGCCGACGTGGCGTTCTGTCCGGAGCGCATCGCCGAGGGGCGGGCGATGACGGAGCTGTTCACGCTGCCGCAGATCGTCGCCGCCCGTACGCCGGGGGCGCTCGCCCGCGCCGAGAAGTTGTTCCGGCACCTCACCAGCCAGATCGTGCCGCTCGAGCCCGAGGAGGCCGAGCTGGCGAAGCTGTTCACCAACACGTGGCGCTACATCAAGTTCGCCACCGCCAACCAGTTCTGGATGATGGCCAACGACTTCGGTCTGGACTTCGCCCGGATCCGGCACGCCGTGGCGCACGACTACCCGCGCGCGGCGGACCTGCCGATGCCCGGGTTCGCGGCCGGGCCGTGCCTGTTCAAGGACACCATGCAGCTGGCCGCGTTCAACCGGAACAACTTCGTGCTCGGCCACTCCGCCATGTTGATCAACGAGGGACTGCCGCTCTACCTGGTGTCCCGCCTGGAGGACCGCTTCGACCTGTCCGAGCTGACCGTGGGCATCCTCGGGATGGCCTTCAAGGGCGGAAGCGACGATCCCCGGGAGAGCCTGGCGTACAAGCTGCGCAAGATCCTGGCGCTGAAGACCCGCGAGACGCTCTGCACGGACCCCCACGTGGTCGACGAGCGGTTCGTCGACCTGGACGAGGTGCTGCGCCGGGCCGACCTGTTGGTGATCGCCGCCCCGCACGAGCAGTACGCCCGCCTGGAGACCGACAAGCCGATCATCGACATGTGGGGCCTGACCGGGCAGGGGGTGCGGGTGTGAAGCCCCGGGTCTCGGTGATCGTGCCGGTCTACAACGAGGGCGAGGCGATCCTGCGCTGCCTCGAGCGGATGCTGCGCGAGATGCTGCTGCCCGCCGAGGTGCTGGTCGTACACGACATGCCCGAGGACACCACCGTGCCGTACGTCGAGCAGGTCGCCCGCACGGACCCGCGGGTGCGGGCGGTGCTCAACACCTACGGTCGCGGTCCGGCCAACGCGATCCGGTTCGGCATCGACGCGGCGCTCGCCCCGGTGGTGGTCGTGACCATGGCCGACGGCTGTGACGATCCCCGCCAGATCGACGAGCTGGCCCGGCTGGTCGACCGGGGGGTGGTGGTCGCGGCCGCCTCCCGCTACATGCCCGGGGGCCAGCAGGTCGGCGGGCCCCGGCTGAAGCGGATCATGTCGCGCTGGGCGGGACGCAGCCTCTACACCCTCGCCCGCGTCGGCACCCGCGACGCCACGAACAGCTTCAAGGCGTACGACACCGCGTTCGTGCGGGAGGTGGGGATCGAGTCGCGGACCGGCTTCGAGATCGGGCTGGAGCTGACCGCGAAGGCGACCCGGCTGCGGCTGCCCGTGGCCGAGATCCCGACCATCTGGCTCGACCGGCCGCTGGGGGAGTCCCACTTCGACCTCGGTCGCTTCCTCCCCGGCTACCTGCGCTGGTACTTCTTCGCCTACGGTCGACGGCTGAGCCGGGAGAGACTGGCCGGCCGCGCCGCCCCGAGCGGGGCCGTGCCGGCCCAGCGCGACCCGCAGGACAGCACCGAGTTCGAGACGACCGCATAGGAGCGCACGTGGCGAAGGTCCTGGTAACTGGTTCGGCCGGCTTCATCGGCGGCTATCTCGTCTCCGAGTTGTTGGACCGGGGCCACGAGGTCGTCGGTGTGGACGACTTCTCCAAGTACGGCCCGGTCACCCACAGCTACGACCAGCACCCCCGGTTCCGGTTCGTCGAGGGCGACGCCCGGGACGCGGACCTGCTCACCGAGCTGCTGGACGGCTGCGACCACCTGGTCGCCGGTGCGGCGATGATCGGCGGCATCTCCTACTTCCACGCGTACGCCTACGACCTGCTCGCCACGAACGAGCGGATCATGGCGGCCACCTGCGACGCGGCGATCCGCGCCCACCGCGACGGCCGCCTGGCGAAGGTCACCTACCTCTCCTCCTCGATGGTCTTCGAGTCCACCGGGCACTGGCCCAGCCGGGAGGGCGACGAGCGCCGCATCCCGCCGCCGCTGTCGTCGTACGGCTTCCAGAAGCTGGCCGTGGAGTACTACGCCCGGGCGGCCTGGGAGCAGTACCAGCTGCCGTACACGATCGTGCGGCCGTTCAACTGCGTCGGCGTGGGGGAGGGGCGGGCGCTGGGGCAGGCCGAGGTGCTCTCCGGCAACGTCAAGCTGGCCATGTCGCACGTCGTGCCCGATCTGGTGCAGAAGATCGTGAAGGGGCAGGACCCGCTGCACATCCTCGGCGAGGGCAACCAGGTCCGGCACTACACCTACGGCGGTGACCTGGCCCGGGGCATCGCCACGGCGATCGAGCACCCGGCGGCGCGCAACGAGGACTTCAACCTCTCCACGGCCGAGTCGACCACGGTCCTGGAGCTGGCCGAGCTGATCTGGCGCAAGATCAAGGGCGAGCACGTTCCCTTCCAGTACGTCTCCGACGAGCCCTACCGGTACGACGTGCAGAAGCGGGTGCCGGACGTGACCAAGTCCCGTGAGGTGCTGGGCTTCACGGCGAGCACCTCGTTGGACGAGATGCTCGACGAGGTGATCCCGTGGGTGACCCGTGCGGTCGAGGAGGGCCGCCTCTGAACGGTCCCCCGCCGGTTCGAGGCCCGTGTCCGCGCACCGCGGCGCGGGCCTCCGCCATGACGGGGGTCACGTCTCTCATTGCCATACGGTCAATTGCATGAACTTGCAGAGGGCGGTCCGTCATTGCTAGGCTTCCTGCATAGTCATGCGGAGGTGGGAATGGGTATCCGGGTTGCGATTGCCGGGGCGAGCGGCTACGCCGGGGGCGAGCTGATCCGCCTGGTCGCCGGGCACCCGGAGTTCGAGCTGGTCGCCGCCACCGCGCACAGCCAGGCGGGGCACCGGCTCGACGTCGTACATCCGCAGCTCGCCGGCCTGGACCTGATCCTCGGCGAGACGGACGCGGCGACGCTGGCCGACGCGGACCTGGTCTTCCTGGCCCTGCCGCACGGGCAGTCGGCGGCCCTGGCGGCCCAGCTCCCGCCCGAGGTGCGCGTCGTCGACCTGGGCGCCGACCACCGGCTCGCCGACCCCTACGCCTGGGCCAACTACTACGGCGGCACCCACGCCGGCCCGTGGACCTACGGCCTGCCCGAGCTGCCCGGCCAGCGGGAGCTGATCGCCGGTGCCACCCGGGTCGCCAACACGGGCTGCTACGCCGCCGCGATCATCCTGGCCCTCGCCCCGCTGGTCGCCGCCGGCGCCGCCGCCCCGGCCGACGTGGTGGTCGTCGCCGCCTCGGGCACCTCCGGCGCGGGCAAGGCGGCCAAGCCGCACCTGCTCGGCAGCGAGGTGATGGGCGACCTGTCGCCCTACCGCGTGGGCACCCACCAGCACGTACCGGAGATCAAGCAGGCCACCGGCGCGACCGGCCTGTCGCTGACGCCGGTGCTCGCGCCGATGCCCCGGGGCATCCTCGCCACGGTGACGGCCGTGCCGGCCCGGGGGGTCGACCCGCGGGCGGTGCTCGCCGAGGCGTACGCGGACGCGCCCTTCGTGCACGTCCTGCCGGAGGGGGCCTGGCCGCACACCGCCGCCACCCTCGGCTCCAACTCCTGCCACCTCCAGGCCACCGTCGACGTCGACTCCCGGCGGATGATCGTGCTGAGCACGCTGGACAACCTCGGCAAGGGCGCCGCCGGCCAGGCGGTGCAGAACGCCAACCTCATGTGCGGCCTGCCGGAGACCACGGGCCTGTCCGTCTGGGGCGTCGCACCGTGAGCGCGCGGAGCACGACGCGGCGCAGCCCGGCGTACGCGAGCGAGGGAGCGGTACCTGCGGGCGCGAGGAACGCGACGCGGCGGATCCGGGCGGTCGTGAACGAGGGAGCAGTAGCTGTGAGCGCGGCGCGGCGCGGCCGGGCGGTCGCGGACGAAGGGGGAGCGCGGTGAGCGTCACGACTCCGCGGGGGTTCCGGGCGGCCGGGGTGGCCGCCGGGCTCAAGACAAGCGGCGCGAGCGACGTCGCGCTGGTCGTCAACGACGGCCCGGACGCCGGCGTCGCCGGCGTGTTCACCGCCAACCGGGTCAAGGCCGCGCCGGTGCTCTGGACGCAGCAGGTGGTGCGCGGCGGGGTCGCCCGGGCCGTGGTGCTCAACTCCGGCGGCGCCAACGCCTGCACGGGGCCGGCCGGCTTCCAGGACACCCACGCCACCGCCGAGCACACCGCCGCCGCGCTCACCTCGGCCAGCTCCCGGCTGATGCTCGGCGCCGCCGACGTGGCGGTCTGCTCGACCGGCCTGATCGGCGAGCGGCTGCCCATGCAGAAGCTGCTCCCCGGCGTACGCTCGGCGATCCGCCGGCTGTCGCGCGACGGCGGCGCGGCGGCCGCCGAGGCCATCATGACCACGGACACCCGGCCCAAGACCACGGTCGCCCGGGGCAGCGGCTGGACCGTCGGCGGCATGGCCAAGGGCGCCGGCATGCTCGCCCCGGCGATGGCCACCATGCTCTGCGTGCTGACCACCGACGCGGTGGCCGGGCCGGAGGCCCTCGACGCCGCCCTGCGCGAGGCGTGCCGGGTCACCTTCGACCGGATCGACTCCGACGGCTGCATGTCGACCAACGACACGGTGCTGCTGCTGGCCAGCGGCGCGAGCGGCATCGCGCCGACCCCCGCCGAGCTGGCGGCCGCCGTCACCGCCGCCGCCCACGACCTGGCCCAGCAGCTCATCGCCGACGCCGAGGGCGCCACCAAGCAGATCGCCATCGACGTGGTCGGGGCGGCCAGCGAGGACGACGCCGTCGAGGTGGGGCGGTCGGTGGCGCGCAACAACCTGGTCAAGACCGCGCTGTTCGGCAACGACCCGAACTGGGGGCGGATCCTCGCCGCCGTCGGCACCACCGCCGCCGCGTTCGAGCCCGACGGGGTCGACGTCGCGGTCAACGGCGTGTGGGTGTGCCGCTCCGGCGCCGCCGCCGAGGACCGGTCGAAGGTCGACCTGAGCGGACGGGACGTCACCATCCGCATCGACCTGCACGCCGGCGCCGCCGAGGCGACGATCTGGACCAACGACCTGTCCCACGCGTACGTGCACGAGAACTCGGCCTACTCGACATGAGCCTCTCCACCGATCTCGCCCGCGCCCAGGTCAAGGCGGCCACGCTGATCGAGGCGCTGCCCTGGCTGGCCCGCTTCTCCGGCTCGACCGTCGTGGTCAAGTACGGCGGCAACGCCATGATCGACCCCGAGCTCCAGCGGGCCTTCGCCGCCGACATGGTCTTCCTGCGCTACGCCGGCCTCCGGCCGGTCGTGGTGCACGGCGGCGGCCCGCAGATCTCCGCCATGCTCGGTCGGCTGGGCATCGCCAGCGAGTTCCGGGGCGGCCTGCGGGTCACCACCCCGGAGGCGATGGACGTGGTCCGGATGGTCCTCGTCGGCCAGGTCGGCCGGGAGCTCGTCGGGCTGATCAACGCCCACGGGCCGTTCGCGGTGGGCCTCTCCGGCGAGGACGCCGGCCTGTTCACCGCCGTGCGGCGGCCCGCGTACGTCGATGGGGAGGCGGTCGACGTGGGGCAGGTCGGCGACGTGGAGTCGGTCGACGCCTCGGCGGTCACCGACCTGATCGCGGCCGGCCGCATCCCGGTGATCTCCACGGTGGCGCCCGACGCCGACGGGGTGCTGCACAACCTGAACGCCGACACGGCCGCCGCCGCCCTCGCCGTCGCCCTCGACGCCCGCAAGCTGGTCGTCCTCACCGACGTGCCCGGCCTCTACGCCGACTGGCCCGACACCGACAGCCTGGTCAGCGAGATCACCGTGGACGAACTGGCGGCGCTGCTGCCGTCCCTGTCCAGCGGCATGGTCCCCAAGATGGAGGCGTGCCTGCGGGCGGTGCAACAGGGGGTTCCGGCCGCGCACGTCGTCGACGGCCGGGTCGCCCACTCCACGCTGCTGGAGGTCTTCACCTCCGAAGGATTCGGCACCATGGTGGTGAGCGCGAGGAGTGAGCTTGCGAGCCCCGCAGTCGGGAACGAGGGCGGTGTGGTGAGCGCGAGGAGTGAGCTTGCGAGCCCCGCAGTCGGGAACGAGGGCGGTGTGGTGAGCGCGAGGAGTGAGCTTGCGAGCCCCGCAGTCGGGAACGACGCAGGCGCCGTGAGCGCGAGCAGTGGATCCGCGGGCCCCGCGGTCGTCAACCAGGAAGGCAGGGCCGCCGGATGAGCACGCTCGTCGAGCGTTGGGCGCAGTCCATGATGGACAACTACGGTACGCCGCCGCTCGCCCTCGTCTCCGGCTCCGGCGCCGTCGTGGTCGACGACGCCGGCCGGGAGTACGTCGACTTCGTCGGCGGCATCGCGGTCAACGCGCTCGGGCACGCCCATCCGGCGGTGGTGGCGGCCGTGTCGAAGCAGGTAGCCACCCTCGGGCACGTCTCCAACCTGTACGTCGCCGAGCCGCCGGTGGCCCTCGCCGAGCTGCTGCTGGCCCTGGCCGGGCGGCCCGGACGGGTCTTCTTCGCCAACTCAGGCGCGGAGGCCAACGAGGCGGCGTTCAAGCTGTCGCGGCTCACCGGCCGCTCGCACGTGGTCGCCACCCGGGGCGGCTTCCACGGGCGCACCATGGGCGCGCTCGCCCTCACCGGCCAGCCGGCCAAGGCCGACCCGTTCCGCCCGCTGCCCGGCGAGGTGACGCACGTCGACTACGGCGACGTGGCCGCCCTGGAGGCGGCGGTCAGCGACGCCACCGCCATGCTGATCCTGGAGCCGGTGCAGGGGGAGAACGGCGTGGTGGTCCCGCCGGCCGGCTACCTGGCCGCCGCGCGGCGGATCACCGCCCGGCACGGCGCGCTGCTGGTGCTCGACGAGGTGCAGACCGGCGTCGGGCGTACGGGCCACTGGTTCGCGCACCAGGCCGATGGTGTCGAGCCCGACGTGGTGACCCTGGCCAAGGGGCTCGGCGGCGGGCTGCCGATCGGCGCCTGCCTGGCCTTCGGCCGCGCCGCCGAACTGCTCGCCCCCGGCTCCCACGGCACCACCTTCGGCGGCAACCCGGTGAGTTGCGCCGCCGCCCTCGCGGTGGTGTCGACCATCGCCAGCGAAGGGCTGCTCGACCACGTCAAGCGGGTCGGCGAGCGGCTGCGCCGGGGGATCGAGGCGCTGGGCCACCCGCTGGTCGACGGCGTACGCGGCGCCGGCCTGCTGCTCGGTGTGGTGCTGGCCGCGCCCGTCGCGAAGGTGCTCGCCGAGGCGCTGCGCGAGGCCGGCTTCCTGGTCAACCCGGTGCAGCCCGGCGTGGTACGGCTCGCCCCGCCGCTGATCCTCACCGTCGCCCAGGCCGACGCCCTCCTGGCCGCCCTCCCCGCCGCCCTGGACGCCGCAACCCCCGCCGCCGCCGGCTCCGTCCCGACCGCCGGCCCCGTCCCGACCGCCGGCTCCGTCCCGACCGCCGGCTCCGTCCCGACCGCCGGCCCCGTCCCGACCCCTGCCGCCACCCCCGATCCCGTTTCAGATCTTGGTACGAATCGGCCCCTGGAGGGGCCGGAACCTACCAAGATCTCGACGCCGACCGCGCCGACCGTAGCGGCGATGCCGAACGCTACGGAGGCGAGCGCGTGATCCGGCACTTCCTGCGCGACGACGACCTGACCCCCGCCGAGCAGTCGGCCGTGCTCGACCTCGCGGCGCGGATGAAGGCCGACCGGTTCGGTCACCGGCCGCTGGCCGGGCCCCGGTCGGTGGCGGTGCTCTTCGACAAGCAGAGCCTGCGTACCCGGTTCTCGTTCGACGTCGGCATCGCGGAGCTGGGCGGGCATCCGCTCGTGGTGGACACCCAGGTCACCCACTTCGGGCGGGGCGAGACCCTCGCCGACGCCGGCCGGGTGCTGTCCCGCTACGTGGCGGCGATCGTGCTGCGTACCCACGGCGACGACCGGATCGCCGAGGTCGCCGACGGCGCGTCCGTGCCGGTGGTCAACGCGCTGACCGACGGCTTCCACCCCTGTCAGCTCCTGGCCGACCTGCTCACCGTCCGCGAGCACTGCGGCGGCACCGTCGGGCGGACGCTGGCGTACGTGGGGGACGCCGCGAACAACCTGGCCCACTCGTACCTGCTGGCCGGGGCGATGGCCGGCATGCACGTCCGGGTCGCCGGGCCGGTCGGCTTCGGCCCCGACCCGGAGGTGGTCGACCGGGCTGCCAAGATCGCCGACGGGACGGGGGGCTCGGTGCGGGCGCTGACCGATCCGGTGGCGGCGGTGGCCGGCGCCGACGTGGTCGCCACGGACACCTGGACCTCGATGGGCCAGGAGGACGACGGGCTGGACCGGATCACCCCGTTCCTGCCGTACCAGGTCAACGCCGCGCTGCTCGGGCACGCCGCGCCCGGCGCCGTCGTGCTGCACTGCCTGCCCGCGCACCGGGGCGAGGAGATCACCGACGAGGTGCTCGACGGCCCGCAGAGCGTGGTGTTCGACCAGGCGGAGAATCGACTGCACGCCCAGAAGGCGCTGCTGACGTTCCTCCTCGGGGCCGCGCCCGCCGCCCCGGACGCAGCAGGGCCGGGCGTCGCCGCCACCAGGGAGACACCATGACCGCCCCGCTGACCCGCGCCGCCCGGCACGCCCGCATCGTCGAGCTGATCCGCGACAAGGCGATCCACTCGCAGACCGAGCTGGCCGACCTGCTCTCCGGCGACGGCATCCAGGTCACCCAGGCCACGCTCTCCCGGGACCTCAAGGAGTTGGGCGCGGTCACCGCGCGCGGCGGCGACGGGCGGGCCGTCTACCTGATCCCCGAGGACGGCCACCGGCCGCTGCGCGACGCGGAGGCGGCGCCGGCCCGGCTGGTCCGGCTGCTGCGCGAGCTGCTCAACGGGGTCGACGCCAGCGGCAACATCGCCGTGCTGCGCACCCCGCCGGGCGCAGCCCACTACCTGGCCAGCGCGTTGGACCGGGCGGGCCTGCCCGAGATCGTCGGCACCATCGCCGGCGACGACACCATCCTCGTCGTGGCCCGCGAGGCCGTCGGCGGCGCCGCGCTCGGCGACAAGCTCACCGGGTGGGCCCGCCGGGAGGAGAACGTGGAAGGGAACGCCACACCATGACCGAGCGGGTCGTACTCGCCTATTCGGGAGGGCTGGACACCTCCGTCGCCATTCCCTACCTGGCCGACCGGACCGGCGCCGAGGTGATCGCGGTGGCGGTCGACGTCGGGCAGGGCGGCGAGGACCTCGACGCCATCCGGCGGCGCGCGCTGGACTGCGGCGCCGTGGAGTCCGAGGTCATCGACGCGCGCGACGAGTTCGCCGCCGGGTACTGCCTGCCGGCCATCCGCGCGAACGCGCTCTACATGGACCGCTACCCGCTGGTCTCCGCGCTGTCCCGGCCGCTGATCGTCAAGCACCTGGTGGCCGCGGCCCGCAGGCACGGCGGCACCATCGTGTCGCACGGCTGCACCGGCAAGGGCAACGACCAGGTCCGCTTCGAGGTCGGCCTCGGCGCGCTCGCGCCCGACCTGAGGATCGTCGCGCCGGCCCGGGACTTCGCGTGGACCCGGGACAAGGCGATCGCCTTCGCCGAGGAGAAGGGGCTGCCGATCGACGTGTCGGCGAAGTCGCCGTACTCCGTCGACCAGAACCTGTGGGGCCGCGCCGTCGAGACGGGCTTCCTGGAGGACATCTGGAACGCACCCGTCGAGGAGCTGTACGCGTACACCTGCGACCCGGCGCAGGAGCGCGACCCCGACGAGGTCGTGATCACCTTCGACGCCGGCGTCCCGGTGGCGATCGACGGCGAGACCGTCACCCCGTACCAGGCGATCCTGGAGCTCAACCGGCGCGCGGGCGCCCAGGGCGTCGGCCGGCTCGACATGGTCGAGGACCGCCTCGTGGGCATCAAGAGCCGCGAGGTGTACGAGGCGCCCGGCGCGATCGCGCTGGTCACCGCCCACCAGGAGTTGGAGGCGGTGACCGTGGAGCGGGACCTGGCCCGGTTCAAGCGCGGCGTCGACCAGCGCTGGGGCGAGTTGGTCTACGACGGCCTGTGGTTCTCCCCGCTGAAGCGCTCCCTGGACGCGTTCATCGACGACGCGCAGCGCCACGTCACCGGCGAGGTACGGCTGGTCCTGCACGGCGGTCGGGCCACCGTCTCCGGGCGCCGCTCGGAGGCCAGCCTGTACGACTTCGGCATGGCCACCTACGACACCGGCGACACCTTCGACCAGTCCCTGGCCAAGGGCTTCGTGCAGCTCTGGGGCCTGCCGAGCAAGCTGGCCGCCGCGCGGGACGCCCGGCTGGGAGGCTGCTGAGCATGGGCACCACAATGGGCGGCGTGGACGACAAGAGCCTGACCGAGAACAGCGCCGCGACCAACCGCACGAGCCTGTGGGGTGGCCGGTTCGCCGGCGGCCCCGCCGAGGCCCTGGCCCGCCTGTCGGTGAGCGTGCAGTTCGACTGGCGACTGGCCCCGTACGACATCGCGGCGTCCCGCGCGCACGCCCGCGTGCTCGCGGGGGCCGGCCTGCTCGACCCGGAGGAGCTGGGCCGCATCCTCGCCGCCCTGGACGACCTGGAGGCGGCCTGCGCCTCCGGGCAGTTCCGTCCCACGGTCGACGACGAGGACGTGCACACCGCCCTGGAGCGCGGGCTGCTGGAGCGGCTCGGCAGCCTCGGCGGCAAGCTGCGCGCCGGCCGCTCCCGCAACGACCAGGTCGCCACCGACCTGCGGCTCTACCTGCGCGACCACGCCCGGGGCGTGGCCGGCCGGCTGGTCGAGCTGGCCGAGGCCCTGGTGGAGCAGGCCGAGCGGCACGTGGAGACGGCCGCGCCCGGCATGACGCACCTGCAGCACGCCCAGCCGGTCACCTTCGGGCACTGGCTGCTGGCGCACGTGCAGCCGCTGCTGCGTGACCTGGAGCGGTTGCGTGACTGGGACCACCGCACGGCGGTCAGCCCGCTCGGCGCGGGCGCGCTCGCCGGCTCCGGCCTGCCGCTGGACCCGGTGGCCGTCTCCAAGGAGCTGGGCTTCCGCACGTCCTTCGCCAACTCGATGGACGCCGTGGCCGACCGGGACTTCGTCGCGGAGTTCCTCTTCGTCACCGCGATGACCGGGGTGCACCTGTCCCGCCTCGGCGAGGAGGTGGTGCTCTGGACGTCGCAGGAGTTCGGCTGGGTGGAGCTGGACGACGCGTTCGCCACCGGCTCGTCGATCATGCCGCAGAAGAAGAACGCGGACATCGCCGAGCTGGCCCGGGGCAAGTCCGGTCGGCTCGTCGGCGGGCTGATGAGCGTGCTGACCATGCTCAAGGGCCTGCCGATGACCTACGACCGGGACATGCAGGAGGACAAGGAGCCGGCCTTCGACGCGGTCGACACCCTGGAGCTGCTGCTGCCCGCACTCGCCGGGATGATCTCCACGATGACCGTACGCGCCGACCGCCTCGTCGCGGCAGCGCCGGTGGGCTTCTCCCTCGCCACCGAGGTGGCCGACTGGCTGGTCCGCCGCAACGTGCCGTTCCGCGACGCGCACGAGATCACCGGCAAGCTGGTGGCGCTCTGTGTGGCCCGGGACTGCGCCCTCGACGAGGTCAGCGACGACGACCTCGCGGCGGTCAGCGAGCACCTCGACCCGTCGGTGCGCGACGTGCTCTCGGTCCGCTCGGCGCTCGCCGCCCGGATCACGCCCGGCTCGACCGGCCCCGGGCCGGTCGCCGACCAACTCGCCACCGCGGCCGACCAGCTCGTCGGCTGGCGGGAGTGGGCCGCCGAGCGGGTCGTACCGCGCTGAGTCGCCGACCCCGCGCGGCGCCGGGTGGCGCCGCGCGGGGTTCAGCCCGCCGGGCGTTCGCGCTTCGGCAGTTTCGCCACCACGGCGTCGTACGAGGCGTCGACCGCCTCGATCAGCTCCTCGTCGTCGATCCCGCCGGCCAGGCGCAGCCTGTTCCAGCCGGAGCGTCCGATGTACGGCGACGGCCGTGCGTCGCCCGGGTGCCGGTGCAGCCACTCGTCGGCCACCTCCCGGCTCGGCCCGCACTTCACCCCGACCGTCGGGTCGTCGGCCCCGGAGGAGCCCAGGAAGGCGAAGATCCGGCTGCCGACCTTCACCACCTCGTCGTCCTCCCACGGCTGGTCCAGCCGGGCGCCCGGCTTGCCCAGGCAGTACGCCAGCATCTCCTCGCGCGTCATCGCGTCCTCCTCGACACCGCTCCCGGGCCCAGTCTCGCCCATCGGCGGGGTCAGTCGGTGGTGGCGGTGCGGGCGGAGAGTCGTTCGTAGCGCTGTTTGGCGGCCTGCGCGCTGCCCAGCCCGAGCCCGTACGCGATCTGCTGCCAGGTCAGCCCGCGGCTGCGGGCCAGCGTCAGCAGGCCCGCCTCCATCGTGTCGACCTCGGCACGCAGGTGCGGCACGAGGGTGAGCGCCGCGACGAGGTCCGCGTCGTCGACCGGCTCCTCGCCGGGCTCGACCGCGGCCCCGCCGGCGGCCAGGGCGGTGACCAGCGCGACCGCCTCGTAGGTGTCCGGCAGGTAGGGGTTGGTGTGCCGGCGGCGGCGCGCCTCGGTGTCGGCGTGCCGCTCGCTGATGCGGTGCAGCGCGGCGTACGTGCGGTGCGCCCGGGACGCGCCGGCGTCGGGCGGGGTGAAGGAGTCGGTCATCCCCACACTCCAGCATGCCAATGATTCGTTGTCAACGAGATGTTGATACGCGGTCGGCGCCGGCCGCCGCCGGGGGATAGGGTCGTTGCCGTGGTGGCGTACTCCGACCGTCGCCCCGCCGACCTCGCGGGGCTGGCCGACCTGCTCGCCGGGGACGTGGTGCCGGCGGCGCGCGGCCTGCTGGGCTGCCGACTCACCGCCGGCGGCGTCACCGTCCGCGTCACCGAGGTCGAGGCGTACGCCGGGACGGCCGGCGACCCGGCGTCGCACGCGCACCGGGGCCGCACCCCGCGCAACGCCGTCATGTTCGGGCCGGCGGGGCACGCCTACGTCTACTTCACCTACGGCATGCACTGGTGCATGAACGTCGTCACCGGGCCGGACGGGGAGGCCTCGGCGGTGCTGCTGCGCGCCGGCGAGGTGGTCGACGGCGTCGAGGCGGCCCGCGCCCGGCGCCCCGCCGTACGCCGGGACGTCGACCTGGCGCGCGGGCCCGCCCGGCTCTGTGCGGCGCTGGGTATCGACAAGGGCGCCTACGGCCGCTGGCTGCTCGGCGACGGCCCCGTCCGGCTGCGCCCGGCCGACGCCCCGGTGCCCGCGGAGGCGGTCGCGGCCGGGCCCCGGGTGGGCGTGACCGGCGCGCACGACGTGCCGTGGCGGTTCTGGATCGCCGGCGATGCCACCGTGAGCGCCTACCGCCGGCACGTGCCGCGCAGCCGCTGACCTGCCCGGGGCGCCTGCCGCGCGATCGGCGCGGGCGGCGTGACGGCGGCCACCGGCGGCGCCTCCGCCGGCGGAATAGTTGACTCGTCAAATATGTTGTGCCGTGCGTCCGGGAGCCGTACGGGCCCCGGCCAGGGACGACACGAGGAGCTGGTCATGCAGTTCGGAGTCTTCACCGTCGGCGACGTCACGGTCGACCCGACCACCGGTCGCGAGCCGACCGAGCATGAGCGGATCAAGGCGATGGTCGCCATCGCGCTCAAGGCCGAGGAGGTCGGCCTCGACGTCTTCGCCACCGGTGAGCACCACAACCCGCCGTTCGTGCCGTCGTCACCCACCACCATGCTGGGCTTCATCGCCGCCCGCACCGAGCGCCTGCTGCTCTCCACCTCCACCACGCTGATCACCACCAACGACCCGGTGAAGATCGCCGAGGACTACGCGATGCTCCAGCACCTCTCGGACGGCCGGGTGGACCTGATGATGGGGCGCGGCAACACCGGGCCCGTCTACCCGTGGTTCGGCCAGGACATCCGCAACGGCATCCCCCTCGCCATCGAGAACTACGACCTGCTGCACCGGCTCTGGCGTGAGGACGTCGTCGACTGGAAGGGCCGCTTCCGCACCCCGTTGCAGTCGTTCACGTCGACGCCGCGTCCGCTCGACGGCGTGCCACCGTTCGTCTGGCACGGCTCGATCCGCAGCCCGGAGATCGCCGAGCAGGCCGCCTACTACGGCGACGGCTTCTTCGCCAACCACATCTTCTGGCCCCCGGAGCACACGCAGCGGATGGTCGAGCTCTACCGGCAGCGCTACGCCCACTACGGCCACGGCTCCGCCGACCAGGCCATCGTGGGCCTCGGCGGGCAGGTGTTCATGCGGCGCAACTCGCAGGACGCGGTGCGGGAGTTCCGGCCGTACTTCGACAACGCGCCCGTCTACGGCCACGGCCCTTCGCTGGAGGAGTTCACCGCCCAGACGCCGCTGACCGTGGGCAGCCCGCAGCAGGTCATCGACCGCACGCTGGGCTTCCGCGACTACGTCGGCGACTACCAGCGCCAACTGTTCCTCATGGACCACGCCGGCCTGCCGCTGAAGACCGTGCTGGAGCAGCTCGACCTGCTCGGCGAGGAGGTCGTGCCCGTGCTGCGCAAGGAGTTCGAGTCGCTGCGCCCGGCGCACGTGCCCGCCGCGCCCACCCACGCGGCGCTGCGGGACGCCGAGCGGGCCGGGGCGGAGGCCGGCCGATGAGCAGCCGTACCCTCGCCGTGGTGTCGGCCGGGCTGGGGCAGCCCTCGTCGACCCGGCTGCTCGCCGACCAGCTCGCCGCAGCCACCCGCGACGAGCTGGCCCGGCGCGGCGACGACGTCGACGTACGCCCCGTGGAGCTGCGCGAGCACGCCCACGACGTCGTCAACCACCTGCTGACCGGCTTCCCGTCGCCCGCACTGCGCCAGGTGCTCGACACGGTCACCGGCGCGGACGGGCTGATCGCCGTCACGCCGATCTTCCACGCCTCGTACAACGGGCTGTTCAAGTCGTTCTTCGACCTGGTCGGGCCCGGCGCGCTGGCGGACCGGCCGGTGCTGGCCGGGGCCACCGGCGGAACGGCCCGGCACTCGCTGGCGCTGGAGCACGCCGTCCGGCCGATGTTCGCCCACCTGCGCTCGATCGTGGTGCCCACCGCCGTCTTCGCCGCCCCGGAGGACTGGTCCGTCGGGGTCGCCGACGGCGCGCTGCGGGCGCGGATCGTCCGCGCCGGCAACGAGCTGGCCGAGCAGGTCCACCGGCGGCCGGCGTCCGCCGGTCCCGCCGACCCGTTCGCGCTCACCACCAGCTTCGACGAGCTGCTCGGCGGCCGGGACCGCTGAGGGCCGCCGGCCCGCCGACCCCACCCGGGGCCGGCGGGCCGGGGCACGTCAGCGGGCGTGAGCGTACGGGCGGGCCACCAGCACCGGGCAGCGCGCGTGCTGCACGAGGGCCTGGCTGACCGACCCGAGCAGCAGCCCGGCGAAGCCGCCCCGGCCCCGTGAGCCGACCACCACCAGCGCCGCGTCCGCGCTGGCCTCGACGAGCGCCTGCTCGGCCTTCGGCGCCCGGAGCACCCGCGCCTCGACGGCCAGCCCCGGGTGGCTGCCCCGCACGGCCGCCTCGGCGGTGGCCAGCAGCTCGGCGGACTCCGCGTCCGGCGTCCGGGGCCCCCCGTCCGCCGGGCCGTCCCCGTCGGGCGGCTGGACGTGCACCAGCACCAGCCCGTCACCGCGGCGGGTCGCCTCGTCGGCCGCGTACCCCACCGCCAGCTCGGCGGACTCCGACCCGTCCACCCCGACCAGCACCGGCCCGGCGACGGGGATCGGCTCCTCGGCGGGGCGCACCACCAGCACCGGGCAGTGCGCGTGTGCGGCCACCTGCGTGCCGACCGAGCCGAGCAGCAGCCCGGCGAAGCCGCCCAGCCCCCGGCTGCCCACCACCACCAGCTCGGCCCGTCGGGACTCCTCGACCAAGGTCGCCCCCGGCCCGCCCGCCACCTGGCGCACCTCGACGGTCAGCCCCGGACAACGCCCCTCGAGGTCGACGGCCGTGTGTTCCAACATCTTCTGCGCCTCCTCGGTCGGCGCCGGCAACCCCACGTCGTACGGGTTGATCGGCACGCCGTAGCCGAGCGGGTGCAGGTAGCCGTGCACCAGGTGCAGGGGGCGCGACCGCAGCACGGCGGCCCGCGCGGCGTGCTCCGCCGCCAGCAGGCTCGCCGGGGATCCGTCCACACCCGCCACCACGGGTCGGTTCATGAGCCCTCCCAGAGGTCGATCAGGTCATTGTCGACGCGGCACCGCCGGGGCGCCGGCATTTGCGCCGACGCCGTCGCGCCGGCCGGGGGAGCGGCCGACGCGACGGCGTCGTGGTGCGGTGGCCGGGTCAGGACGCGTCGACCTGCTTGGGGTGCCGCACGATCACCAGCGGGCAGTGCGCGTGGTGCAGGACCGCGTGGCTGACCGAGCCGAGCAGCAGCCCGCCCAGCGCGCCCCGCCCGCGCGCGCCCACGACCACCAGCTGGGCCTTCTTCGACTCCTCGACCAGTACGCCGCCGGGGGAGCCGCGGACCAGCCGGTGCTGCGCCGGCACGTCGGGGTAGCGCTCGGCGAAGCCGGCGAGAGCCTCCGCGAGGGCGCGCTCCTCGTCCGCGGCGAGGGCGTCCAGGTCGTAGACCAGGGGCAGGATGTCGCCCGGGCCGACCGGCGTCGGGTAGAGCCAGGCCTGCACCGCGACCAGCGGGGCGCCCCGGCGGCTCGCCTCCTCGAAGGCGAACGCGACGGCCTCGAGGGAGCACTCGGAGCCGTCGACGCCCACCACGACCGGGCCGTCGGCGCGCTGCTCGCCGCGCACCACCAGGACGGGGACCTCCGCGTGGGCGGCGACCTGCACGGTGACGGAGCCGAGCAGCAGCCCGGCGAAACCGCCCAGGCCCCGGTGGCCCAGCACCAGCAGGGCGGCGTCCCGGGACTCGGCGAGCAGGACGGGAGTCGCCGCGCCGTCGACCACCACGCCGGTCACCGGCACGTCCGGGGCGGTCTTGTTGGCCTCGGCGATGGCCTCGGCGACGAACCGCTCGGCCTGGTTGCGCAGGCCGGCGCCGGCCGGCGCGCCCTCCGCGGCGCCGAGCGGGGCGCGCGTCAGGGGCCAGATGAAGGCGTGTACGACCCGCAGCGGACGCTGCCGGTCGGCCGCCTCCCGCGCCGCCACCCGGACCGCGTCCAGTGCGGCGGCCGAACCGTCCACACCCACCACGACGGGGGCACCGGTCTTGATGGTCATCGACTCCTCCTTCTGTCCGACTCCAGCCTGCTCCCTCCGAACGCTACCGGTCAGGGTCGGGCGTCCCGACCGGTGGGACCTTGGTCCCGAATCGCAGGCCAGCGGGCATCGGCGGCCTCCGTCCCCGCGCCCGTCCCGGCGGCGTCCGTCCCGGCGGCGTCCGTCCCCACGCCCGTCGGGGTGCCGCCGGCCGGCCGGCGGGCCAGCCGCAGCACCAGCCCGGGCAGCACACTGACGGCGGCGCAGGCCAGCAGCTCCGACGCGCCGAGCGGCTCGGTGCCGAGCAGCTCCCGCAGCGGAGGCAGCAGCACCCCGGCGACCTGGAGCAGCGCGGAGACCGCCACCGCGACCGGCAGCGCCCAGTTGCCGTGCCGGGCGCCGCGTGGTCGCGGCGCCCGTACCGCGAGCGCCACCCCGAGCTGGGCCAGGCCGAGCACCACGAAGACCACCGACTGCCAGGGCCGGTCCCAGTGCGCGGCGAGCACCCCGGCGCCGAGCACCACGGCGGCGATCAGCGCGCCGGTGACCAGCACGTCGCGGCCCAGGCCGGCACCGAGCACCGACTCGGACGGGGAGCGCGGTGCCCGACGCAGCGTGCCCGGCTCCGCCGGCTCCGCGCCCAGCGCCACCCCCGGCACGCCGTGGGTGAGCAGGTTCACCCAGAGGATCTGCGCCGGCAGCAGCGGCACGGCCAGCCCGAACAGCGGACCGAGCAGCATCACCGCGATCTCGGCGACCCCGCCGGAGAGCGCGTAGCGCAGGAACCGGCGGATGTTGTCGTAGATGCGGCGGCCCTCGCCGATCGCGGCGGCGACGGTGGACAGGTCGTCGTCGACGAGCACCAGGTCGGCGGCCTGCCGGGCGACCTCCGTGCCGCCGCCCATCGCCACCCCGATGTCGGCCCGGCGCAGCGCCGGAGCGTCGTTCACCCCGTCGCCGGTCATCGCCACCACGTGCCCCCGCGACTGGAGGCCGGCGATGATGTCGAGCTTCTGTTCCGGCTGGGTCCGCGCGAACACCCGTACCTGTGGGTGCGCCCGCGCCGGGTCGCCGTCGTCCCCGCGTACGACCGGGTCGCCCTCGCGCCAGAGCCCGAGCTGGCCGCCGATCGCCGCGGCGGTGGCGGGGTGGTCGCCGGTGATCAGCACCAGCCGGACCCCGGCGTCGTCGAAGCTGCCCGCGATGTCGGCCGCGCCCGTTCGCAACGGGTCGCCGACGGCGACCAGCCCCACGGGCCGCAGCCCGACCGGCCGGGCGGGGTCGGCCGGCGGCGCGTCCACCACGGTGGACGCGACCGCCAGCACCCGCAGCCCCTCGGCGGCCAGCCGGTGCGCGGCGGCGGTCAGCTCGGCGATCTCCTCGGCGGAGGCGTCGACCAGCGGCGCGGCCAGTACGTTCTCCGGGGCGCCCTTGCACACCACCAGGTACCGCTGGTCGCAGGAGCGGTGCACGGTGGTCATCCGGCGCAGCTCCTGGTCGAAGGGATGCTCGGCGACGCGCGGCCACGCCGACCGGGTGCGCTCCGGGTCGAGCCCGCACCGGGCGGCGAAGGCGACCAACGCCGCCTCCAGCGGGTCCCCGACGGCCGTCCACTCCGGCCGCTCGTCGGTGGGCGGCGCCAGGGTCGCGTCGTTGCAGAGCAGCCCGGCCCGCGCCAGGCGGCGCAGGTCGTCCGGTACGGCCACCGGCGCGCCCCGCTGGTGCACCCCGCCATGCGGCGCGTAGCCGCTGCCGGTGACGCCGTAGCGGGAACCGTCGCCGGTGACGGCGTGCTGCACCGCCATCCGGCCCTCGGTCAGCGTGCCGGTCTTGTCCGAGGCGATGACGGTGACGGAACCGAGCGTCTCGACCGCGTGCAGCCGGCGGGGGATCGCCCGCGCCCCGGCCATCCGGCGCGCGCCGAGGGCCAGGGCGAGGGTGACGACCGCCGGCAGCGACTCCGGCACGGCCGCCACCACCAGGCTCACCGCGGTGACCGCCATGTCGACCACCGGCCGCCCGCCGACGACGCCGATGACGAAGACCAGTCCCGAGAGCACCACCGCGGCGAAGCCGAGCATCCGGCCGAGCCCCGCGAGGCGGCGCTGCAACGGGGTGGCGGCGGGCCGGGTGGACGCCACCAGGGCGGTGATCCGGCCGAGCGCGCTGGCGGCGCCCGTGCGTACCACCGTGCCGGTGGCCCGCCCGGTGGTGACCACCGTCCCCGCGCTGGCCTCCTCGCCCGCGCTGCGCGCCACCGGCACCGACTCGCCGGTCAGCGCCGACTCGTCGACGCTCAGCCGCGCCGCCTCGTCGAGCAGCAGGTCGGCGGGGACCACGTCGCCCGCCTCGACGCGCACCAGGTCGCCACGGACGAGGTCGGCGGCGGGCAGGACCATGTCGCGGCCGTCCCGTACGACCCGGGCCGTAGGCGCGGCGAGCTGGTCCAACGCGGCGATCGCCCGGTCCGCGCGGACCTCCTGCACCACCCCGATGGCGGTGTTCACCAGCACCACCAGCACGATCACCGCGGTGTCCGGGTAGTCGCGCAGCACGGCGGTGACCACGGCGGCGGCCAGCAGCAACGCCACCAGCGGATCGGTGAGCTGGTGCAGGACCCGGCCGCCCAGGTGCCGGCGGGGCGGCGCGACCGCAGCGTTCGGCCCGTCCGCGCGCAGCCGCGCGGCGGCCTCCGCCGCGCTGAGCCCGGCCGCCGGCCTGGTCGAGGTGTCAGCGGGCACCGGTACGCCCCGTGGTTCGCCGCCGTCCGGACTGTCCCACATCGTCCTCCACCCTGCCGTGGCGCCGTCGCGGCGCACCCTGCCGATTCCACCCTCGCCCCTCTCGTGCGGCACCCGCCAGGGGAGTTGCGCCCGCGCGACCCGGGACCAACGGCCCTGCCGCCCGCACCCGCCGCGCGGTCCAATGGGGAGCCGGAACGACCCGTCGCGGGCACCGGTGACCGCCGGCCCCGCCCGACGAAAGGGGCACCGCATGACCACCCTGGACGTGCTGCGCGAGCACCCGTTCCTCGCCGGGCTGCCCGAGCCGTGGCTGCCCCGGCTCGCCGGCCACGCCCGGCCGGTGGTCTGGCACCCCGGCTACCGGCTGTTCCGGGTCGACCGGCCCGCCGAGCGCTTCTGGCTGGTCCGCGACGGTCGGGTGGCGCTCGACTTCGCGGTGCCCGGCCGGGGCGACGTGGAGATCGAGACCATCGGCCCGGGCGGGGTGCTGGGCTGGTCGTGGCTGTTCCCGCCGTACCGCTGGCAGTTCGGGGCGGTGGCCGCCCAGCGCAGCACGGCGGTGGAGTTCACCGCCGAGGGGGTGCGCCGCCTGATGGAGTCCGACGACGCGCTCGGCCGACAGCTCACCACCCGCTTCATGAGCGTGGTGGTCGACCGGCTGCACGCGGCCCGGGGCCGGCTGCTCGACCTGTACGGCTACCCGGTGGACGCCCCGCCCGCCGGCTGACCCGCCGGGCCCGCGCCGGCGCTCCCGTCGCCCCGGCGGGGCACACCGTGGGGCCGCGCGCCCCGCCTCAGCAGACGGTCAGGCCGCGCGCCGCGAACTGCCCACGGACCCGCTCCAGCAGTTCCGGCGTGGGCGGCTCGGTGTCGGCGAGGGGGAACCGCAGCCCCAGCTCCGCGTACTTGTGCGCGCCGAGGCGGTGGAACGGCAGCACCTCCACCCGCTCGACGGTGGCGAGCGAGGCCGCGAAGTCCGCCACCCCGGCGACGTTGGGCACGGCGTCGGTGAGCCCCGGCACCAGCACGAAGCGGATCCAGATGGGGGTGCCCCGGTCCGCCAGCCGGCGGCCGAACCGTAGCGTCGGCGCGACCTCGCCCGTGCCGGTCACGGCCCGGTACGTCGCCGGGTCCCACGACTTGACGTCCAGCAGCACCAGGTCGGTGGCGTCGAGCAGGGCGTCGTCGGCGCGCTCGCCCAGGAAGCCGGACGTGTCCAGGGCGGTGTGCAGGCCCAGCTCGTGGCAGCGGCGCAGCACCTCCCCGGTGAACCGGGGCTGCTGCAACGGTTCCCCGCCGCTGAGCGTCACCCCGCCGCCGGCGACCGTGATGAACCGCCGGTACCGCTCGATCTCGGCGACCAGTTCGTCGACGCTCCGGCGCTGGCCGCTGCGCCGGTACCAGGTGTCCGGGCTGTGGCAGTAGCGGCAGCGCAGCGGGCACCCGGCGAGGAACGCCACGAACCGGGTGCCGGGGCCGTCCACCCCGATCGACAGGTCGAAGGAGTGCACGGCCCCGGTCAGCTCCCGCTCGGCGGTGCTCACAGCGCGCCGTGGAACGTGCGGGACACCACGTCGCGCTGCTGCTCGGGGGTGAGCCGGACGAAGTTGACCGCGTAGCCGGACACCCGGACGGTCAGCTGCGGATACCGCTCGGGGTGGGCCATCGCGTCGAGCAGCGTCGCCCGGTCGAGCACGTTGACGTTGAGGTGGAACCCGCCCGCGTCGGCGTACCCGTCGAGCACCCCCGCCAGGTTGGTGATCCGCTCCTCGCGGGTGTGGCCCAGCCCGTCCGGGGTGACCGTGCCGGTCAGCGAGATGCCGTCGCGGGCGGCGTCGTACGGCAGCTTCGCCACCGACAGCGCCGCCGCGACGAGGCCGTGCGTGTCCCGCCCGTTCATCGGGTTCGCGCCGGGGGCGAACGGCTCGCCGGCACGCCGCCCGTCGGGGGTGCCACCGGTGTGCCGGCCGTACACCACGTTGGAGGTGATGGTCAGCACCGACAGCGTCAGCTCGGCGTCACGGTAGGTGCGCTGCCGGCGCAGCTTCTCCGTGAACGTCTCCACGAGCCACACGGCGATCTCGTCGGCCCGGTCGTCGTTGTTGCCGAAGGTGGGGGGATCGCCCTCGACGACGTAGTCGACGGCCAGGCCGGTGGCGTCGCGCAGCACCTTCACCCGGCCGTACCGGATCGCCGCGAGGCTGTCCACCGCGACCGACAGGCCGGCGATGCCGGTGGCCATGAACCGGCGCACCGGGTGGTCGTGCAGGGCCATCTCCAGCCGCTCGTACGCGTACCGGTCGTGCATGTGGTGGATGACGTTCAGCGCGTCCACGTACGTCTCGGCCAGCCAGTCCAGCGTCCGGTCGTACGCGGCCAGCACCTCGGCGTGGTCGAGGACCTCCCCGCCGACCGGCGGCGCGGCCGGCGCCACCTGCTCGCCGGTCAGCTCGTCGCGGCCGCCGTTGATCGCGTAGAGCAGCGCCTTGGCGAGGTTGGCACGCGCGCCGAAGAACTGCATGTCGCGGCCCACCCGCATCGCCGACACGCAGCAGGCGATCGCGGTGTCGTCGTCGTACGCCGGGCGGATCAGGTCGTCGTTCTCGTACTGGATGGCGCTGGTGTCCAGCGACACCTGCGCGCAGAACCGCTTGAACCCCTTCGGCAGCCGCGGCGACCAGAGCACGGTCAGGTTCGGCTCCGGCGCCGGGCCCAGGTTGTACAGGGTCTGCAGGTAGCGGAAGCTGGTCCGGGTCACCAGCGGCCGGCCGTCGGCGCCCATCCCGCCCAGCGACTCGGTCACCCACGTCGGGTCGCCGGAGAAGAGCTGGTCGTACTCGGGGGTGCGCAGGAACCGGATGATCCGCAGCTTGATCACGAAGTCGTCGACCAGCTCCTGGGCGGTCGTCTCCGTCAGCCGGCCCTCGGCCAGGTCCCGCCGCAGGTAGACGTCGAGGAAGGTCGCGGTGCGCCCCAGCGACATCGCGGCCCCGTTCTGCTCCTTCGTGGCCGCCAGGTACGCGAAGTACAACCACTGCACGGCCTGCCGGGCGGTGGCGGCGGGCACGGAGACGTCGAAGCCGTAGCCGGCGGCCATCTCCTTCAGCTCGCCGAGGGCCCGGGCCTGCTCGGCCAGCTCCTCCCGCTCCCGGATCACGTCGTCGGTCGACGGCCGCGCGTCCAGCGCCGCCTTCAGCGCCCGGCGCTCGGCGACGAGCCGGTCCACCCCGTACAGGGCCACCCGCCGGTAGTCGCCGATGATCCGCCCGCGACCGTACGCGTCCGGCAGCCCGGTGATGACGTGCGAGCGGCGGGCCGCCAGCACGTCGGCCGGGTACGCGTCGAAGACCGCGTCGTTGTGGGTCTTGCGGTACGTGGTGAAGATCCGGTGCACGACGGGGTCCGGCGTGAAGCCGTACGCCTCGAGGGCGGCCTCCACCATCCGGAGCCCGCCGGCGGGCATGATCGCCCGCCGCAGCGGCGCGTCGGTCTGGAGGCCGACGATCAGTTCCCTCTCCCGGTCGATGTACCCGGGACCGTGCGACGTGATCGTCGACGGGGTGGCGGCGTCCACGTCGAGCACTCCCCGGCGGCGCTCGGCGACGAAGAGCTCCTGCAACGCCCCCCAGACCGCCAGGGTCCGGTCGGTCGGTCCGACGAGGAACGATCCGTCCCCGGTGTACGGCTCGTGGTGGCGCCGGATGAAGTCCGCCACGTCGACGGACTCCCGCCAGGTGCCGGCGGCGAAGCCCCGCCACGGGTCCAGGTGCTGGTTCGCGGCCATGATCGGTCCCTTCCGAGCGCCGGTGGGTGGGGCCCGGCCGCCGTGACCACGGCGGCCGGGCGGGCGGGTCAGGGCTGGAGCACCAGCCGGGCGGCGACCCGCCCGGCGAGCACGTCCTCCATCGCCTCGTTGATCTCGTCGAGCTTGCGCACCTCGTGGACGACCCGGGTACGGCCGGCCGAGTGCAGGCGGAACACCTCCGCCAGGTCGGCGCGGGTGCCGACGATCGAGCCGATCACGGTGATCCCCTTGAGGACGGTCTCGAAGACCGGCAGGCTCATCGTGTTGTCCTTCGGCAGCGAGACCAGCACCAGCCGGCCGCCGCGACGCAGGCAGGCGTGCGCCTGCGCGATCACGGTCGGGCTGGCGGCCAGCACGACCGCCACGTCGACGCCGCCGAGGGCGGTGATCGCCTCGACCGGGTCGACCCGGGACGCGTCGACCGTGTGCGTCGCGCCGAGGGAGGTGGCCAGGTCCAGCTTCTCCCCGGTGACGTCCACGGCCACGGTCTCGGCGCCGTGCAGCTGGGCGTACTGCTGCGCGAGGTGCCCGAGCCCGCCGATGCCGAAGATCGCCACCCGCTCGCCGGGCCGCACCCCGGCCACCCGGACCGCCTTGTACGTGGTCACGCCCGCGCAGGTCAGCGGGGCCGCCTCCACCGGGTCGACGCCGGCCGGCACGCGGACGGCGTAGCGGGCCGACGCGAGGGCGTACTCGGCGTGCGCGCCGTCGATCGCGTAGCCGGTGTTGCGCTGCGACTCGCACAGCGTCTCCCAGCCGCTGACGCAGTACTCGCAGGTGCCGCAGGCCCAGCCGAGCCAGGGCAGCGCGACCCGGTCGCCGACGGCGTGCTCGGTGACGTCGGGGCCGACCCGCTCGACGATGCCGACCCCCTCGTGGCCGGGGACGAAGGGCGGGTTCGGCTTGACCGGCCAGTCGCCGCGGGCGGCGTGGATGTCGGTGTGGCACAGCCCGCTGGCCTCGATCCGGACCAGTACCTGGCCGGGGCCGGGCTCCGGCACCGGCACGTCGAAGATCTCCAGCGGACGATCGAACGCGGTGACGACCGTGGCTCGCATCGGGGGCCTCCCAGCTCTTGTCTCGCTTCCACCCACCATCGTGCCGACCGGGGCCGGGGCCGGGCAGAGGCTCAGGACCGTCCCGGCCCGGGACCTCCGACCCCTGTCGACAGGTCGCCCGCCGGGCTCAGTGTTCGATCACCAGCCGGCGGGCGCGCAGGACGCGGGCCCACCACGGACGGGGGGCGCGTGGCGTCGGGGCGGGCAGGCCCCTGAGGCTGACCCATCCGCCCGGTCCCATGGTGAGCGCGCCGATCGCCGGCGGCCGGCGCCGGCCCCGCGCCGCCACCGCGGCGGCGGCCAGACCGACGGCGAGCACCCCGACGGTCGCGCCGAGCAGGCGGTCCGGGTCGAACACGGGACGGTAGCGGACCCGGCCGTCGTGCAGGACGAACGCGCCGACCGGGCGGCCCCGGTGAGTCACCGGCACCAGCGCGGCCGTGGGCGTGCCCGGCAGCTCCAACACCGGTCCCATCGGCACGGGGGGCGCCGGTGGCCGCCCGGGCGCGGGCGTGGCGCTGCGGGCAGGTAGGTCGGCCGGACGCACCGACGGCGCGAACGGGGGGCCGGTGGGGTTGAGGATGGCGGTCATCGCGGGCACCTCCTAGCGGGAATCGGGGACGGCGCCGCCCCCGGTGGTGGCCTGCCCGGCCGCCAGCCGGGCGATCGGCACCCGGTACGGCGAGCAGGAGACGTAGTCCAGACCGGCGTCGGCGAAGAAGCCGATCGAGTCGGGGTCACCTCCGTGTTCCCCGCAGACGCCGACGGTCAGCTCCGGGCGGGTGACCCGCCCCTCGGCCACGGCCAGCCGCACCAACCGGCCGACCCCCTTGGCGTCGACGGTCTCGAACGGGGAGACGCCGAACACCCCACGCTCCAGGTAGGTGCCGAAGAACGAGCCCTCCACGTCGTCGCGGGAGAAGGCCCAGGTGGTCTGCGTCAGGTCGTTGGTGCCGAAGGAGAAGAAGTGCGCCTCGGCGGCGATCTCGCCGGCGGTCAGCGCGGCGCGCGGTGTCTCGATCATGGTGCCGACCGGGATCGGCGGGATACCCGGCACCCCGGCCAGCACCGCCTCCGCCTCGGCGCGCACCGCGGCCAACTCCCGGACGTCGCCGACCAGCGGCACCATGATCTCCGGGCGGGGGTCGCCGCCGTCGCGCGCCCGCTGCGCCGTCGCCTCGGCCACGGCCCGTACCTGCATGGCGAACAGGCCGGGCACCACCAGGCCGAGCCGCACTCCGCGCAGGCCGAGCATCGGGTTGGTCTCGTGCATCCGGCGCACCGCGGCCAGCAGCGTGGCGTCGTGGCCCGGGTTCTCGCCCAAGGCCTCGGCGCGGGCCACCCGGGCCGTCAGCTCGTGCAGCGGGGGCAGGAACTCGTGCAGCGGCGGGTCGAGCAGCCGGATGGTGACCGGTAGCCCGTCCATCGCGGCGAGGATTCCCACGAAGTCCGCCCGCTGCAACGGCAGCAGCGCGTCCAGGGCGGCGTCCCGCTCGGCCGGGTCCTCGGCCAGGATGAGCCGCTCCACCAGCTCCCGGCGCGTGCCGAGGAACATGTGCTCGGTGCGGCAGAGCCCGATCCCGGCGGCCCCCAGCCCGCGCGCCCGCCGTGCGTCCTCCGGGGTGTCCGCGTTGGCGCGTACGCCCAGCCGGCGCACCGCGTCGGCGTGCGAGAGCAGCCGGTCCACGGCGGCGACGAGGCGGTCGCCCTCCGGCGTCACCTCGCCGGCTAGGTAGCGGGCGACGGGGGAGGGCTGCATCGGCACCCGCCCGGGGTAGACCCGGCCGGTGGTGCCGTCGATGGAGATCAGGTCGCCGGTGCGTACCACCCGGTCGCCGACGGTGAACTCGCCGCGCTCCGCGTCGATCCGCAGCGCGTCGGCCCCGCAGACGCAGGTCCGGCCCATGCCGCGGGCGACCACGGCCGCGTGCGAGGTCTTCCCGCCACGGGAGGTGAGCACCCCCTGGGCGGCGATCATGCCGGGCAGGTCGTCCGGGTTGGTCTCCGGGCGAACCAGGATCACCGGCCCGGTGGCCGCCGCGGCGGCCACCGAGTCGAAGACCACCGTGCCCACCGCCGCGCCCGGCGAGGCGCCCACTCCGGTGACCAGCGGTGCCGGCGCGGCGGCGAGGTCGAAGGCGGGGAACATCAGCTGGGCCAGCTGCGCACCGGTGACCCGGTGCAGCGCCTCGTCCAGGGTGATCAGCCCTTCGTCGACGAGCTGCGCGGCGATCACGAACGCCGCCGCCGGGGTCCGCTTGCCGACCCGCGTCTGCAGCATCCACAGCCGGCCACGCTCGACGGTGAACTCGACGTCGCAGAGGTCCCGGTAGTGCCGCTCCAGCGTCGCCATGATCTCCGTCAGCCGGCGGTAGCTGGTCGGGTCGATCCGCTCCAGCTCCGGCAGCGCGACGGTGTTGCGGACGCCGGCCACCACGTCCTCGCCCTGTGCGTCGGCGAGGTAGTCGCCGTACACGCCGGGTTGCCCGGTCGCCGGGTCACGGGTGAACGCCACGCCGGTGCCGGAGTCCGGGCCCAGGTTGCCGAAGACCATCGCCATCACGGTGACCGCTGTGCCCAGGTCGCCCGGGATGTGCTCCTGCCGGCGGTAGAGCACCGCCCGCTCGGCGTTCCACGACTCGAACACCGCGCGGATCGCCAGGTAGAGCTGCTCGTGCGGGGCCTGCGGGAAGTCGTGCCCCACCTGCGCCGCGAACACCTTCTTGTACGTCTCGACCAGCGCGCGCAGCTGTGCCGCGTCGGGTCCGGCCGGCCCCGCCGCGGCGCGCACCGCCGCCAGCTCCCGCTCGAACTCCTCGGCCGGCACCCCGTACACGGTCCGGCCGAACATCTGGATCAGCCGACGGTAGGAGTCCCACGCGAAGCGCGGGTCTCCGCTCTGCGCGGCCAGCCCCGCCACCGTCGTGTCGTTGAGCCCGATGTCCAGGATCGTCTCCATCATCCCCGGCATGGAGTACCGCCCACCGGAGCGGACCGCCAGCAGCAGCGGGTCGTGCGGGTCCCCGAGCCGGCGATCAAGGCGTGCCTCGACCTCCCGCAGGTGTGCGTTGACCTCGTCGAAGAGCCCCACCGGCGGCCGGTCGTCGGCCAGGTACGCCCGGCACGCCTCGGTGGTCACCGTGAACCCGGGCGGCACCGGCAGCCCCAGCCGGGTCATCTCGGCCAGGTTGGCGCCCTTGCCGCCGAGCAGGTCTGCCCTGCTCCGGTCGCCCTCGATGAAGTCGTAGACGTACTTCGCCATGGTGCCGGCCTCCTCCGCTTCCGCCGGGAACCTCGTCCCTCCTCGTTGGTAGCAACGCGGCAGCCACCCACGACAGGGCCGGAAGGGACACCGACCGGGCCGGAGGTCCCGGACGTGTCGTACCCGGGCCCTATCCTCGGGCGGTGACCGCCGACCTGCGCCTGCGTCCCGTCCGCGACGACGACCTGCCCGCCTTCTTCGCCCACGAGCAGGACGTCGAGGCCAACTGGATGGCGGCCTTCGGGCCGAAGGACCCGACCGACCGGGAGCGCTTCGACGCGCACTGGCGCCGCGTGCGCGCCGACGAGCGCATCGTCGCCCGCACGGCGGTCGTCGACGGCGAGGTCGTGGGCCACGTGGTCGCCTTCCCCGTCGACGAGCGCACCGAGGTCAGCTACTGGATCGACCCGGGCCGCTGGGGCCGGGGCTACGCCACCGCCGCGCTCACCGCGCTGCTGCGCGAGCTGCCCCGGCGGCCCGTGCACGCCCGCGCCGCCAAGGACAACCGGGCCTCGCTCGCCGTGCTGCGCAAGTGCGGCTTCGTCGTCATCGGCGAGGACAAGGGGTACGCCGACGGCCGGGGCGCCGAGGTGGAGGAGTGGGTGCTGGAGCTTCCCGCGGACTGACCCGCCGCCCGCCGGGCCGCCGGCTCGGGGCGCCCACTACTCTCGCGGCGTGAACTGGCTGGAACTGATCGGCTGGACCGGCTCGGCGCTGCTGGTCTGGTCGCTGCTGCAGACGCGCATCCTCCGGCTGCGTGCCCTGAACCTGGTCGGCTGCCTGATCCTGATCGGCTACAACGCCGCCGTGCAGGTCTGGCCCATGGTGGGGCTGAACGTCGTACTCGCCGTGATCAACGTCTGGTACCTGCGGACCATGCTCGCCACCCGCCACGACGAGGCCACCTACCAGGTGGTGGAGGTCGGGGTCGACGACCAGTTCCTGGCCCACACCCTGAAGGTGCACGCCGCCGACATCGCCCGGTTCAACCCCGGCTTCCGCTGGCCCCCCGGCAGCGCCGCCGAACGCTCCGCTTTCCTGGTGGTGCGCGCCGACGAGGTGGTCGGCGTGGTGCTGTCGCACGCCGCGGCGGACGGCGTGGCGCAGGTCGACCTCGACTACGTCACCCGGCGGTTCCGGGACTTCACCCCGGGCGAGTTCGTCTACCGGCGCAGCAGCCTCTTCACCGATCGCGGGTTCCGCCGGGTCGTCACCCCGCCCGGCATGGTCGCCCCGTACTACCACCGGCTCGGCTTCCGCCCCGAGGGCCGCTCGTACGTCCTCGACCTGCCCGCCCCGCCGGTCGCCGGGCGCGCCTGATCACATCGCGCGCCGCAGGAGGGTTCGCCGGCCGGCCCGGTGGGCACAGACTGGCCTACGCCGGCCGTGACCTTTCGGCCGGCGGTGCCCGTCGTGCCGGCGGGCACCGGTCCCGCGTGAGGAGAGCCGGGAGTGCAGAGCATCTGGACCCAACTGGCCCTGGTCGGTGTCCTGGTCGTCCTCAACGCGGTGTTCGCCGGCAGCGAGATGGCGCTGGTCTCGCTGCGGGACAGCCAGATCCAGCGGTTGGAACGCACCAGCCGGGCCGGCCGGGTGCTGGCCCGCCTCGCCAAGGACCCGAACCGCTTCCTGGCCACCATCCAGATCGGCATCACCCTCGCCGGCTTCCTGGCGTCGGCCGCGGCGGCGGTGTCGCTGGCCAAGCCCCTGGTGCCGCTGCTCAGCGCGCTCGGCGGCGCCGCCGAGACCGTCGCGATCGTGGTGGTCACCCTCGCGTTGACCTTCGTCACCCTGGTCTTCGGCGAGCTGGCCCCGAAGCGGATCGCCATGCAGGCGGCCGAGCGGTGGGCGCTGCTGGTGGCCCGTCCGCTGGACCTGCTCGCCTCCGTGACCCGGCCGGCCGTCTGGGCGCTCGGCGCCACCAGCGACCTGGTCGTACGCCTGGTCGGCCTCAATCCCAAGCACGAGCCCGACGAGATCGGCCCCGACGAGTTGCGGGACATCGTCTCCGGCAACCACGGCTTCACCAAGGAGCAGCGCACCATCATCGCCGGCGCCGTGGAGATCGCCGACCGGCAGCTGCGGGCGGTGCTCGTACCCCGGTTGCAGGTCTTCACGCTCGACAGCGGGACCACGGCGGAGGCCGCGCGGCTGCTGCTGGCGGCCACCGGCCACTCCCGGGCGCCGGTGGTGCGCCACGGCGGCCTCGACGACGCGGTCGGCGTGATCCACCTGCGTGACCTGGTCGGCGTCCCCGAGGACCGGCCGGTCGACGAGTGCGCCCGCCCGCCGATGCTGTTGCCGGACTCCCTGCCGGTGGTGGACGCGCTGCGGCAGTTCAAGGCCGAACGCCAGCACATCGCCCTGGTGGTGGACGAGCGGGGCGCGGTCGACGGGATCGTCACCCTGGAGGACATCCTGGAGGAGATCGTCGGGGAGATCTACGACGAGACCGACCGGGACGTGCGTTCCGTACGCACCGAGCCGGACGGCACGATGTGGCTCCCCGGCACCTTCCCCGTGCACGACCTGGCCGACGTCGGCGTCGAGCTGCCCGGCCGTCCCGGCGGCGACTACACCACCATCGCCGGCCTCGTGCTCGCCTGCCTCGGCCACATCCCCACCGTGGCGGGGGAGAGCGTCGTCGTCGACAGCTGGGAGCTGGAGGTCGCCCGCATCGACCACCGGGCCATCACCGGGGTACGACTGCGCCGGCGCGCCGAGCCGGTGCCCGACGACGACACCGAGGCCGTGCTGGACGAGGCCCGCAGCTGAACGGTCAGGCCGGATAGAGGTTCTGCAACCGGACCTGTCCCCGGGCCACGAGCCGGGCGTCGGCATCGGTGATCTCCACCTGCCAGAGCTGCTGGCTGCGCCCCCGGTGCACGGGCGTGCCCACGGCGGTCAGCTCGCCGTCGTGCACCGCGCGCAGGAAGTCGGTCTGGTTCGACACACCCACGACGCGTCCCCGCTCGCCCAGCCACAGCGCCCCGCCGATGCTGGCGGCGGTCTCGGCCACCGAGCAGTAGACGCCGCCGTGCTGGATCCCGAACGGCTGGTGCAGCTCGGGCCGGACCTGCCAACGGATCACCACCCGGTCGCGGCCCACCTCGTCGAGTTCGAGGCCGAGCAGGGCGACGAAGCCACCCGTCAGATCCGGCATGTCCACGGCGTTTCCCTCCTCGATCACGGCGCCGCCAGCCTACGCCGCCGGGTCGCCCGGCAAACCCGCTACGTCGCGTCCCCGGTCATGGGGGAGAATCGGTGACCGTGACCGACAGCAGCCTCCCGCCGCCCAGGCGGGACTCCCTGACCGATGACCTGCAGTGGCGGGGCCTGATCCAGGACTCCACCGACCTCGACGAGCTGCGTACGCTGCTCGACGGAGATGCCGCCGTCTATTACGTGGGCTTCGACCCGACGGCGCCGAGCCTGCACGTCGGCCACCTCGTGCAGGTCGCCACGGCGCGTCGGCTCCAGCTCGCCGGGCACCGCCCGCTGCTGCTCGTCGGCGGCGCCACCGGTCAGATCGGTGACCCGAAGGAGAGCGCCGAGCGCACCCTCAACCCACCGGAGGTGGTCGCCGGCTGGGTGGCCCGGATCCGCGACCAGCTCGCCCCCTTCGTCTCGTACGAGGGGGGGAACGCGGCCCAGCTGGTCAACAACCTGGACTGGACCGGCGAGATGTCGGTGGTCGAGTTCCTCCGCGACGTCGGCAAGCACTTCCCGGTCAACAAGATGCTGGCCCGGGAGGTGGTCCGGGCGCGGCTGGAGAGCGGCATCAGCTTCACCGAGTTCAGCTACCAGCTGCTCCAGGCCAACGACTTCTTCGAGCTGCACCGCCGGCACGGCTGCCAGCTCCAGTTCGGCGGCTCGGACCAGTGGGGCAACATCACCGCCGGCGTCGACTACATCCGCCGGCGTGGCGCCGGCCCGGTGCAGGCGTTCACCACGCCGCTGGTGACGAAGTCCGACGGTACGAAGTTCGGCAAGACCGAGGGCGGCGCCATCTGGCTCGACCCCGAGATGACCAGCCCGTACGCCTTCTACCAGTTCTGGGTCAACATCGACGACCGGGACGTGAGCCGCTACCTGCGCTACTTCAGCTTCCGTTCCCGCGAGGAGTTGGAGGCGTTGGAGAAGGAGACCGCCGAGCGGCCCGCGGCCCGGGCGGCGCAGCGGGCGCTCGCCGAGGAGCTGACCACCCTCGTGCACGGCGAGCGCGAGATGGCGCAGGTGGTGGCCGCGAGCCAGGCGCTCTTCGGTCGGGGCTCGCTGGACGAGCTGGCGCCGGCGACGCTGCGGGCCGCGCTGACCGAGGCCGGCCTGGTCCACGTCGACGAGCTGCCCGACGTCGCCGGGCTGCTGCGCGACGCCGGGCTGGTGCCGAGCCTCAAGGAGGCACGGCGGGTGATCGCCGAGGGCGGCGCCTACGTGAACAACACCCGGGTCACCGAGACCGACGCCATCGTGGGCCCCGGGGACCTGCTGCACGGCCGGTACCTGGTGCTGCGCCGCGGCAAGCGGTCGTTCGCCGGGGTCGAGCTGCGCGGCTGACCGTACGAAGGAACGTGTGACGCGGGACGCCCCCGGCGGATTTGACGATCGATCCGCCGGGGGCGTAACTTTCTCTCTGCCAGCGCGGAACGGACGAACCGGGGCAAACACACCGGAGGCCGGGCGCGGCAACGAGCTTCGGGACCGGCGGTGTGATGACTCGTCGGCGTCCGGACCGGGCGGTGCCCCGGATCCGCCGGGAGGCGGATTTGGCGAGGCGGAACCGACCGGGTATGGTTCACCGCCGGTAGGGAACCGGGCGAGTTCGCGGGAGACCGTGGCGGCCGGCCTGTCGGAATCCACTGTCGCCAACGGCGCGAGCCGTTGTCGGGTGGTGCCCGGAAATGGGATTGAAGTGGTGCGGATCGCTGCGAAGCGGTTTGACACGGCGGAAATCACCGGGTAACGTAGTAAAAGTGCCCGGCGCGGGAAGCGGCGGGGACGTGAACGAAATGCCCCGGGTCGGGGGCTCCACAATGTGGGGTTTCCGGGCGGTGTGTGGTTGTTCTTTGAGAACTCAACAGGGTGCTTGATAAGCCAGTGCCAAATTGATTTATACCCCTTGGCTGGCAGACTGTTTCGGTGGTTTGTTGGTCTTGGATTC